>Ga0114978_10005347_pt1 | contig 10268 bp, 8 predicted proteins | sample S_140212_EF_Meta_FD_87027 | JGI IMG/M metagenome (GOLD analysis project Ga0114978, IMG submission 87027) | Freshwater microbial communities from Lake Simoncouche, Canada to study carbon cycling - S_140212_EF_MetaG | ecosystem: Environmental > Aquatic > Freshwater > Lake | place: Lake...
AATTGAAACTGATAGTCCAGGTTCAAAAAGAAAAATACCTAGGAAAGTGGCTTATATGATATGGCAAATTAGTCCAGATATGCCTAATTTGAATTACTAGTGAAAAAGTTTATTATTTATTTAGTTTATTATTTATTTTATTATTTATTCATTTTATTATTTATTGTGTTTTTCAATAAGTTTAATACAATCTTGTATTTCACTTTTTATTTCTTCTAATGATTTATTACATATTATTTCATTTTTACTACTAAGTCGTTTTAAGATATTTAGATTTAATACACACTTTTCCAATTGTGTTTTGCTTACATTAACATTTTCTTGGTATACTAATTCTATATCTGGATGACCTGTTTTATATGACTCTAGTCTCTTATTAAGATTAGTAGCATATCCTATTTTATAACAAATTCTTATACTACCATTTCTTATCTTTTTAACTTTAAGAACATAAATAAAACCTTTTCCAGATGTATTTTTATAGTCTGTATATCTCTTACTTGTTAAACGTTTTATAGATTGTTCTTTTTGTATTAATCTCATTTTCTTAGTGAGTTTTCTCATATTTTGTTTTTCAGTTGTATTTAAATTAAATTTACCTGTTTTACGTAATGAAGGTAAAACTTCAGTAAATAATTCTTCTAATAATAATTTAGAATATGGTTTATTAGATTTACTTAATAAAACATATAATCCGGCTTCACTTATCATTTTCATATGTGGTTGAATATTATTCATTATTTTTTTATTATTATTTGATAAATTAAATATATTGGAATATGTACTTAGATATTTATCATCTAATTGTAATCTAGATTTCTGTAAATTAACATTCTTATAACCAAGAGATTTTAATATGTTAATATATGAAAACCATACACTATTTGTATCATCAAATAATATAATAATTTCATTATTATTAAGATTTAAAATATTATCATATATTTTAATTATAATATTAGAAATAGGCATTTTATATTATATTTTTTTATATATTTAATATATATAAATATATTTAATTTAATATATATAATTGATTAAAATTAATTAAAATTTAAATTTTATAAGGGTACTATCATTGATGATACCACCCTTTAGTTAAAAACTACATTGTAAACCTATGTTTAATTATATAAAATGTCTAAATATAAAAAAATTTAATAAAGAAGAATATGACTTATATAATGATATGTATCCAAAAGAATTTGTAATATCCACCCAAATAATTATGTAACAATATATTAGCAATTACACCATATATATGTAAATATCCATGATATATATCATTATTATATAAACGCCCAGATATATATGAACCAATAGCTAAAATATAGAAGATAGCAGGTAAATAATCTTCAAATATATGATATGAATATAGGTAAAAATGATGTAATATGACACTATTTGTTAAAATAATATCATAATTACGAAAATTAGATATTAGATTATGATGATAAATTATACTTGATACAAATACACAAGCTTCTAGAAATGTCATTAAATATAATCCTATATATAATCCGTGAAATACATTTATAGAAATTAGAAATGATGTATATTTTGGATGGAACATTTATTATTTATTTTACATTTATTTATGTGTTTTTGTTAGTTTTATTTTTATATTGATTATTTTTTATATTGATTATTTTTTTACGTAATTTGCGTGCGAGATTTTTAAAATCTTGCTTTTGTATATAGCAAATATCCAATCATGTATAAACTCAATAATAAACATATCATATAAGTAGAAAAGCTTACATCTTTAGTTAATAATAGCCAAGCCATACAAACTGCCAATACAACCATTAAACTATCTCCTACAATAGTAAGAGCACCGTGTTTTTTTCCATAACTATTAATTAAATCAAATATTACATTATTACCTGGCTTACTGGGTTTAAGGACAAGAAAATAAAATAGGATATCATGAATTATTTGGATACATAGAAATAATAATATAAATTTCATTAATGAAAATTTTATAGTTGTACCATAAAAATAATTATATAATTGTTGTGTTATCCAGAACCCAATGAGAACAATTAATACATCCAACATGATAGCTACTAAGCCAAATTTGTCATACCATACATTTATCATTTCTCCCCAGAAATTGGGAAACAACCGAAAAGTTGTAAGAAGAAATGCTTCTACTATAAAAAGACCAGTAGCAAATGCTAGCCATGCTGAAGGAGAATTGAAAGATGCTAATGTATCTGTCATTTTACAGCTTTTTAAGAAAAAGCCGTGCCAAAAATAAACTTTGTTAAAAATATTATTGGATTATTATTTTGTTTTTTTATTATTATATTTATTTATTATATTGTATATATAATTATTTAGTATATATTTTTATTTAGTATATATAATTATTTATTATAGATAATTATATTTGTATTTATTAGAAATTAAATAGAAAAATAAATAGAAAATAAAGTTTATAATAATATAATAAGTATGAGTTCTAATAATTATAGAACAAGAACATCTACTTCTCAAGATAGTGTTAAACATAGTGTTAAACATAGTGTTAAACGTAGTGTTAGTAATTGGATACATAAAAAACAATTACAAACAAGTGATTTAAATATATTTAAAAATATATATAAAAATCCAAATGAAAGAAAACAACATGAAAGTTTTATGAGATTTTGCGAGTTACAATTATCAATTTTATCAACAGATTTAGATAATTATAAAGATAAAATTATAACAATTAAAAATTTCAAAAATAATGAAAATGATAAAGACTATTTATTATACTTAAAACAAATATATGAAGATAATTATATTTCTAACCTTTCTGAGAAAAATCCTAAAAATAAAAATGGTTATAAATATCCTTATTTTAGTAAAGATCTACAAGAAAAAAATTATATAGCTTATAAACAATATGAAGAGGAACAATCTATTGCAATACCTATAGAAAATCAAAATGAAGAACAATTTTTTGAAAGTCTAAATCAACGTGTTAGTGGATTAGAAAAATGTAGTAAAGATCCATTAGAATCTATCCCTCGTAAAAAATATTATTCTAGAGAACATGATATAGAAAATAAACAAATGCAAATCTTATCTTCAAATACAGATAGTTTTGAAGATAAAATTAAAGAACAATGTAAAATAATAAATTGGAATGATGATGAAATAAAATATTTTGATTATAAAGATTTTACATTATTTTTAAATAATAATAATGAATTAGAACTTAAATTTGCAAAAACATTTTTACCAGATGAATGTTTTAATTCTGATGGTAAAATTAATATTGATAGTTTAAAACAGTTTATTACTTTAAATAATAATAATTTTAGGCAATATATATTTGGATTTGATTATTCTATATTAGGTTATAAAAAATATAAACCTTTTTTTGAAGCAAGAAGTATGATGACATCATTAGATGGAACATATTTATGTGACAAATTTGTAAATTGGAATATAATGATGAATTTAATTTATAATAGATGTGCTATGTCTAATTCTGAAATATTTTGTCCTATTAGATTTATATTACCAAATAAAGATATTTTTTATATAGATCCTAATGATAAAGATAAGGGTATTAAAATTAGATATAGTAAACAAATTAATTATTTATTTGATACTTCTAAAATAGAATTCGTAGGTATTTTAGTTATCAAAAATGTAAATGATCATAATCATAATAATAAAAAATTAATGATAAAATTTATTTTTAAAAATAAAACAAAACAAAATTGGGATACTATAGACACTATTAAAGGTATTATACCCCAATATTTTATAGTTAATGAGCGTATGCGAGTTATCAATGAAGGGTCAATTATTACACATCCTAATGCTACATTTAGTGAGCTAAGAAATTTTATGAATATGAGCCAGCAATCTAAAATTACAATTTATGGTTCAGAATTAGATATTAATGTTTTATTTATTTCTAATAATAATTATAAAGATATAGACAAAAAAACTAAAATAATTGAAGATTTAAAATTATTTGAAATAGAAATATCTGAAGAAGAATACGAATATTTTGCATTTAGAAAAAAAATAATGTCTGGTGGCTATATTAATATTAATAATAATAAAAATTTTAAAATAAAATTGCAAACAACAACTAATGAAAATATATTATATAAACCTAATAATAATATTTGTGGAAATAGTTATAATAGTTTTTTAAATAAAGTTGATACAACAATAGGTATAGATTTTACTAAAGAATCGTTATACGTTAAAAAATATGAAATTTCTACACAAATATTATATGATTATTTATTAATTGCAAATGATGAAATTAAATTATCTAGTCCATTATTAAATAGATTGAATAAAAATTTAATAATAACAAAATATATACCATTAAGTCCTAAGTTTCATTATTATACTGAAATATTTAATAAATATAATATTAAAATAACAAATAATCAAGAATTATTATTAATTGGATATTATTTAACACCTATTGAATTTATAAAATTTCATAATTATAAAATAAATAATATAAATGTTATATTACCAATTGTAGGTATTGATGCTGTTAAAATTATAAACCAATGGAATGAATATATAAATATTGTTAAAGGTATTTATAATATTAAAATCACTGAATATTTAGATATTTTATATAAATTACCAATATTACAAATAGATAATATTACAAAAAAAAATGATCTTGTAATATATAATATTTATTATTATGATAAATATTTATATTTATATGAAACTTATTTAAATATACCTAATATATTTATTGGAGCACTCATTGGACTTAAATACACATCATTAAATGGTACATTTATATTAAATTTTGGTAGTATTGCATATAAACATTTAGCAGATATATATTTAATATTATCACAATATTTTGAAGAACATTATTTATACTATCCTGAAATATCTAATTTATTTAAAAGAACTGGTACACAAGGTATTTTTAAAGGATATAAAGGCATTAATGATACTGAATATAATAAATTAATTGATATATTAAAATCAATTGAAAAAATATATCCAAATGGTTCAAAAGATTTTAATATATATGATCCAGAGATAAGAAAACAATTTAATATTTTAAGCCCTATTAATTCTGAATTAGAAAAAATTCATAAACATATTATAGGATTTTTAGATTATAAACCATCTGATCAAATATATGATAAAATTAGGCAATTTAATAATGAACGTTATTTAAAACAGGATATTTACATGAGTAAATTATTAAAATATATTAATATGCCATTAAAAGATTTAGAATCTATAAAAGTTCCATCAAATGAACAAATTACTAATGCAATTTTATATTGCCGTAAATATGATATACCAATATTTAATAATTATTCTAAAAAAAAACAAAATAATTTAATTACAAAAACTATTTTAACAGATATGTATGGATTACATGAACCAATCTTATATAAATTTAAGAGTAACATAATAAAAAAAAATAGCTTAATAAAACTATCAAAAGAATCAAAAGCATCAAAAGCATCAAAAGCATCAAAAAATTCATTTTTCAATAATTTATTTTCAAATAGTTCTTTTAAAAAAACTAAGAAAGTAAGTAAGAAAACAGATAAATCAACATCTAAATCACAATTAAAATATAAATCCAATATTTCTTTAGAAGAAGCAGTTTTCAATTCAAATAATCAATTATTTCAAGTAGGATATTTAATGGATGTCCGTAAAGATTTTTCAAAAGTAAACCCAAATGAGATTTATAATATGTTAAAAGAACAATTTCGTTATTATAAAGCATCAAATCCTAGAAAAGTTCCTAATCTAGACACAAAAGTTCAGAATCTATTAGGAGATTTCAGTGTATCCCAAGCATGGCTCAAAATGTATGAAATATTGTCTGAATGTAATATAATTCCTACTAATCGCAAAGGTGTTTATAAATCATTCCATATTTGTGAAGCCCCAGGAACATTTATAAATTGTATTAATAATTTTATTCATTCTAAAACACAATATGATTCATATGAATGGAAAGCGCAGAGTTTGAAACCTAGCGGGAAGCGTGGAGATAAAACTATAAGCGACCAATTTGGTCTAATAAAAAGACATCCTGAAAGGTGGGATTGGGGTGTAGATAATACAGGAGATATTACTAATACAGAAAATATAAGGCATTACGCTAAAATTGCGAAGAGTATGAATATAAATTTGATGACTAGTGATTGTGGATTACCAATGGGTGACCCTAAGTTTTTACATGTAGAATTTGCTTCTTATGTATCAATATTGTATTCATTACCTCTAAATGGTACATTACTATATAAGATTCTGAGCCCTATAGATGTTCCATTATTATGGAATCTTATTTATATTACATATAAAAATTTTAAAGAGATGTATTTTTTTAAACCTGTCCAGAATAGTCAATCGCGAGAATTCTATATTATAGGAAAAGGGTATCTGGGTACAGAGCAAAAAGTATTAGATAAACTATTAAATCTTGTAGATAAATTTGATAAATTTGATAAGCTTAATTTTAATAAAGAGGAATATGACTTATATGATGATATGTATCCAGAAGAATTTGTAATACAAGTTCAAACTATTTGTGAAAGATTAGCAAGTAATTATGTTAATTCAATAGAGCGCATTATTTATTATACTGATAATGTGGATTCATTAGGAAAAGATTATCAAAAGCATATTGAAAGTTATGTTAGTGAAAAGAATGAAGATTGGATAAGGAAATATAAGCCAAGGAGAATTGATAATAAGTGGATTTTGTAATTATAGATAATAGATAATAGATAATAGATAATAGATAATAGATAATATTATTTGTTATGTTTTTTTATAAGTTTAATACAATCTTGTATTTCACTTTTTAATAGGTAGATATTAAATTTTCATAATAATTTAAATTGAATCCTAGTAAAAATAAAATTTTAATAATTTTTAAATTTTAATAAGTGGTACCCATGGTAAGGGTACCCCTTTAGTTAAAAACTACATTATAAACCGATGTTTAATTGTATAAAGTGTCTAAATAAAAAAAATTAATAAAGAGGAATATGACTTATATGATGATATGTACCCAGAAGAATTTGTAATACAAGTCCAAACTATTTGTGAAAGATTAGCAAGTAATTATGTTAATTCAATAGAGCGCATTATTTATTATGTAGATAATGTGGATTCATTAGGAAAGCAGCTTTTAGTAAAAGCCGCACCAAAACTATAGGAAAAATTTAGTCTTATTATTTACAAGAAATTTTATTATTTTATACCCTAAATATTTATTCATTTTTTTTACAAATTTTAATTTAATATATTATTATTGTATAAGACTAAATAAATAATTATTAAATAATCATGGCATCAACAAAAGAAATAGTACATAGATCTTCTTCTTCTACTGGTCTAGAAGCACCAATCGCAAGAGTTTCAGTTAATTCAAAAACTTATGATTACTTTGCTCAACCATTTAAACCTGATCATCGACATTTTGATTTAAATAAACCTACAATTATTCCAATAGGTTTTGATTGTGGTCCCTCTGTATTTTTAAGCGGTAATTTAGATGACCCTAAGGATAAGAAAGATAAGAAAAAGTCAGAGATTAAACAATATAATTTTTATGATTTACCATTCAGTACAATCTTAACAAAACACATATCCGCTGTTTTTGATTTAATATTAACGAATAGCTTAGAAGAACCTTTAAGATTGTTAAAAGAATTAAAAACAACATATGGTTTAAGGTTTTCACATATTGATTCTTATTCAAAAGAAAATCCTATTGTTAGTACTGATGGTACTGAATATAATAAAATGTTTATCGATGACATGATTATTCGGATTAGGAACTTACAACAAATCATGGAAATAAAAGAGAATTTTAAAATTTTTTATCGTAAAAGCCATAGTTGTTGTCATCATAACTCTATTTATAACTATCACACAATTACTACAGAAAATGATATTACAGATTCTATAGACCTTTCTACATATTTAAAAAAAAATAAAGTAAATTTTAAAATAGTTTTATTTTTATGCTGTAATTCTTGTTATGGAGATAAAACAAAATGCGATACAATTAAAACTGAACCAAAAGGTATTATTGATGAACCTGAATTATTTAATAAACACAACATTTTGTGTATTAAAACTCTATATAAAAATTTTGAAGAAGAATCTCCTTTATTTAGAACTATACCAAAACAATTTACTAATATTTCTTACAACTTATTTAAAAAAGATTTTCAATTAAATGAAGAAACAAGTTTTGAAAAAGCTAGAGAAGCAGCTTTAACTGAAGATCAAGGTAAGGTTACAAGTTCACATGGTAGTAGGGGTAGGGGTAGTTCACATGGTAGTAGGGGTAGTTCACATACTGGTAGTAGGGGTAGTTCACATACTGGTAGAGGTGGTAGAGGTGGTAGAGGTGGTAGAGGTGGTGGTAGAAGTTGTAATATAACAAAACGAAAATCTAAAACAAATAAAATAGCTTATAGAAAAACTATAAAATCACGACTAATAAAAAAACAATAAATCTATAAATATTAAAACTTACTCATACACATTATCTTATACATTCTAATATTTTCAATTAAATTATAAATAAATAATGACATATATCCACTTTCTATCTGGAACAGTAATTTATAATTATTAGTATAATCATCATCATCATCATTATTATTATTATTTTCATAAAATACAGATAAAACATTTAAAATATTGTCACATACTTCAATATTATTTTCTAGAATAACTAAATCTTCTAATAATAAACAAGTATTATTATGTTTTAAATTCATTTTATCATATAATATATCATAACTATCAGCTAATTTAATATAGAATTCGGCTTTTTCATCATACATACGGTCAAAATCTTTCACTGTACCTTCTATTATCCATTTTATCTTTTCAATATTACATATAGTATTACCATCACCATTACCAATATTACCAATATTACAAACATTACCTACATCTCTAATATCTATTATATTATTTCTAATATGTTCTAGAATCTTTTTAATCTTAATTCTGGTATCATCACAAACTTGCCTTTTTTCTACACATTTAGTATTTTCAAAATCAATGAAAGGCAACCATATTATAAAGTGCTCTGGACATACAAATAATTCTCTTAATGAATTCCATATAATGTCTATACTAAATAATTCATCCCATATTATTCTTTGTTTAATAAAATAATAAGTTAATAAACCACAAATTGCTAAATATGTTAAGAATATTATTATACAGCTAGATAGAATAATCATTTATTATTCTGGTGCAGTCTATATTTTTATATATAATTATAATTATTAATTTATTTTTTTCTTATTCTTAATTAAGAAACAAAATATCTACATTAAACATATCTAATTAAACATATCTAATTAAACATATCTAATTAAAAATATCTAATTAAACAAATAAAATATGAGTAATCCAACATTAAAATTAATATATAAAAATAATAAAAATAAGAATAATACAACAATACAAAATGCTATAAAGAAAACAAAATCACAACAATCACAACAATCACAACAATCACAACAATCACAATCACAACAATCAAGAAAACAATCAAGAAAACAATCAAGAAAACAATCAAATACTAATACTAATAAAAACAGTAATTTAACAAAGAGGAAGCAAATAAAAAAAAGACCACAGATAATTTTACAATCAGGAGATAAAAATAACATATATATAGTTATGATAACTAGCAAAGCTGTAAAAATAAATTCTGAAAAAACAGATCATCCAGATATAATAAATTGGTTAACTATTATTAATCATGATGTTACTAAAGAAAATGAAATTATACAATATAAAATAAAAAAAAAAAAAAAAGAAAAAAAAAAAATAAAAAAAAAAAAAAATAAAAAAAAAAATAAAGAAAATATTAATAAACATAATGTTAATAAAAAAAATGAAATTATACCATATAAAAAAAAAAAAAAAAATAAAGGTATATATAAATTCAAAATTCATTTATATTCATTAACTAATGATGAAAATGTTACTAATAAAATTAATCAAATTAAAGCAATAATAGAAAAAAATCAAAAAGAAAGCAAAAAAAAATATGATTATACAAAAATGCTAGGTGAAATACAACCATTATTAGGAAACAATTTAGATAATAGGGAATTTTTGATTAATATTAAATATGATAGTAATAAAATGTTTAAACGTTTTTTAGTGTTTGATGCTCTTACCAATTTAATATTTTTATAAGATTCAAAATTATTTTTTAATTACATAATTAAATTAAGTTTTATAAAATACAAAAA
>Ga0114978_10005348_pt1 | contig 10267 bp, 6 predicted proteins | sample S_140212_EF_Meta_FD_87027 | JGI IMG/M metagenome (GOLD analysis project Ga0114978, IMG submission 87027) | Freshwater microbial communities from Lake Simoncouche, Canada to study carbon cycling - S_140212_EF_MetaG | ecosystem: Environmental > Aquatic > Freshwater > Lake | place: Lake...
CGCGACCGTCTCCATCGGCGGGGCAACAAACGCGGCTCTCATCGCCGTCAAGATTTTGGCAACCAGCGACCCCGTCTTGCTGGCGCGTCTCGAAGAATACGCCGAGGGCTTGGCCCTTTCCGTCGAAGAGAAGAACCGGGCGCTCAAGTCGCAACTATGACGATAACGAGCCCCATGCGTTACCCCGACACCAACTCTGAGAAGGTCATGACGACCCGCGGTTGGTGGCTTGTCGCACTCAATTTTCTTCTGCCGGGATCGGCGCAAGCCCTTGCGGGCAATCAGCGTCTGGGGCGGTTTGGTCTGCGCGCAACCCTGACCGCCTGGGGAATTATCCTCGCGGGATTCCTTCTGGGGTTGCTGTGGCCGACGGCGGTCTATTTCTTAGGCACCTGGAACGTCAGTCTGTTCCTCGGCCAAATGGCCATGTTTTTTTACGCCATCCTCTGGATCGTATTGACCTTTGACACCCTCCGGCTGGTGAGAATTGTCAAGACAACGCCGAAAGCTCGGGGCTGGATTGCCGGGCTCTCGGTCGTGCTCCTCGTGCTTTCTGCCGGCGGCATCGCCTACGCCGGAACTCTGGCAGGCGGCCTCAACGGAGCACTCTCCAAAATCTTTGTTTCGGGGCCCACCCAGCCACCCGTCGATGGCCGATACAACTTTCTGCTGCTGGGGGGCGACTCGGGGCCCGATCGGGAGGGCCTTCGGCCCGACACGACTCAGGTCGTCAGCATCGATGCCGCAACGGGCGCCGCCACCATCATCGGTATCCCGCGCGATCTGCAATCCGTTCCATTCTCCGCAGACTCACCCATGCTGACCCTTTATCCCGACGGATACTCCCAAGATTCGGGGGAGTACTGCACTCGGTGGGCCTGCCTCAACACGATCTATGTGGCGGCCGAAATGGACCACCCCGATCTCTACCCCAATGCCGTCGCCGAAGGATCCTCGCCCGGAATTGAGGCCATGAAGGATGCGGCCGAAGGCGTCACCGGTCTCAAAATTCAGTACTTTGTGCTCATCGACATGCAGGGGCTCAGCGACTTGATTGACTCACTGGGTGGCGTCGACATCAACGTCACGGAGCGCATCGCCATCGCCGAACCCGAAGTTCCCGAGCAAGATGTGGCCGAGTGGATCGAGATCGGCCCTCAGCACCTCGATGGTTTTCACGCCCTCATGTACGCTCGTTCCCGCTGGAGTGGCCAAGGCGACTATGACCGCATGGTGCGCCAGCAGGAACTTCAGACGGCCCTGCTGCAGCAGATGAACCCGGCCAACGTGTTGACCAAGTTCCAAGAGATTGCCGCGGCGGGCACGCAGGTGGTGAAGACCAACATTCCGCAGTCCATGCTGGGGTACTTCGTTGATCTGGGGATGAAGACGCGCGCCCTCCCGATGACGCAAATCGCTCTTACCCCAGCCAGTGCAGATTTTCCCGTCGACACCGAGTACCCGGACTATCCGTCCATTCAGGCCTACATTCACGACGTGCTGTTCCCGCCCGTTTCGACGGAAACTCCCGCCGCCAACTAGTCCTTCTGGCGCCTGGCGGCTAGAGCCTAGGCTTGCGCCACGAGAGTTCGGCGGAGGTGCGCGCCATGATCATGACGGCCACAAGCCAGCCCCACTCGATGAGAAGGTTTCCTTCAGCAAAGCCGGTGGCGAGCAAAACCGTGAGCACGAGGGGCGACCACACATAGGCTTCGCTCTTCTTGTCGGAAGCGAGCTGCCAACCGCGCGTGAACGCGAGGCCCAGAGCAATGAGGAGCAGGACAAGCCCCACCAGTCCGACTTGGAACCACGTGTCGAGGTAGACGTTGAGGCCCGAGCGGTGGGTGCTCCCGGTCACAAAATCGATGCCGAGGAAAGGATAGGTTCCGGGGCGCCAGAGCCCTGTCCAGCCCCATCCGGTCATCAACTGTTGCTTGGTGAGGCCCCACATTTGACGCCATAGCTCAAATCGATAGTCGATGACGCCGCCGGCGCTGAGAGCTACCGCAATGGCGGTTCGGCTCAGCCAGGCCGCCACAACGGCCAAGAGGCCCAGGGAGGCGACGATGAATTGGGCGGTGCGCCGAGTCTCGGGGCTCAGGGCGCGCAGCCCGTAGAGGACGGCCGCAACAGCCGCAACGACCACGATGGCCGCCCAACCGACGGGTGAGCCGGCCAGGTAAAGGCACAGGCTCGCGCCGGCGAGTGAACCAATGCTCACTGATCGGGCGACGGAGCGGGTTCGCCACTCGACGACGAACGTCACAATTGCCACGAGAGAGAGAACTGCCAGAGGATTGCGCCCCCCGAAGATCCCTTGAATATTTCCACCGTCGCCGAGATTGCCGGCAATACCGAGAAAGCGGATGGGCGCATCAATGAGCAACCCAGCAAAAATTTCGAGCACAAGGGAGAGGCCGAGGTAGACGCGCAGAACATCGCCGACACTCCGAATGAGCTGGATGGTGTCGCGGGTCGCCGCCAGCGCCAAGCCGAGGACGGCAAAAGCGATTTGGTAGGCGATGCCGGTCCAGGTGGCGTCGAGGTAACGACTCCAGAAAACGCTGAGAAGACACCACATCATGAAGAGGGCGAGCGATACGGGAACAACGTGAGTCCACGTAATCATTCGGCGCCTCGCCAACATCAACATGGCGACTAACAGAATCTGTGAGACCAGAAGAGCATTGAGCCCAGCCCAGCCCATGGTGTTGCGCACCAGGTGCACGCCAAAAGCCGTGGCCAAAATGGTAACGCTCAGGGCACGAGCAAATCGGCCGTGCGACAAGAAGGAATACAGTGCGTCCACAATAGGATGCCCGGAGGAGGGCTCCTGGGAATCACTCGATTCCGGCCGAGGGGGTGTTGTCATTGCCGCGCCCCGTGAACGCGCGCGGGGGACTTCATCATGACCGCACAGATCACGAGCAGACCCCAGCCCGACTGCACGAGCAATTGACTTTCGGCGAGGCTTTGCGCCAACAGTGCGGTGAGAATCAGGAGTGGCAGAAGGGAAAGAGCGGTGAACGGCCGGTCGGTGGTGAGATCCCAGCGGGGCCGATCCACGGCTACGAACCACGCGCGCCACGTTGTGGAGAGCAGCAGGAACGCGAACACAATCAGGCCAATGACGCCCAGCTGAACCCAGACGTCGAGCCACGCATTGTGCGCCTGCAGGTAGTGAACGCCCTTGATCGTCACGAGAGTGCCAAATGGCTCACTGCTGGGCATCCACGGGCTGAGCCAGCCCCAGCCAAGGGTGGGCCGTTGCTGCGCTAGGTCGGTCACGGCATTCCAAATCGTGACGCGTCCGGTGAGGTCTTCGCTCTTGCCCATAACGGTGCTCAGGATGTCGCGGCCAAAGATTCCGAAAGCCACCATGGCCAACAGCACGAGCGTTGCCACGCCGTACAGGCCGCGTCGGGCGCCCGGACGGATCGCGCGAGCCCAGAGGGCAAAGCCAAGAACGAGAATAACGGCAGCGGCGGCAAGGAGAACGGTGGACGACCTCGTGAGAGCGAGGGTTCCGATGGCAATGGCCAACCACGCAAAGCCCCAAATGCGCCAGATCGTGCCGTCGACGAGTTGGAGGCAAAAAATGATGAGGGCGATGAGGGCTATGAACCCGAGCTGGTTGCGGTTGCCCACAATGCCTTGAATAGGACCGCCCTCGAAGAGCATGTTGCGGCTCCACAGGTAGATACTCGAAACACTGGGGTCCCCGTATTCCATGGCCAACGGGGCAAGCGTGCGCCCAAGGAACGCTGAAACATAGATCTCGAACGCGAAGGAAAGCGCCAGAATCCAGCGCAGTGTCGTTCCCAGCGCGCGCACCAAATCTCGCCACGGGAGAAGAAGGGCGACGCCGAGGCCGCCGATGGAGGTGAGGAGAAGGGCGAGTGCTGTCAGAGCGGTCTCTGCCGGGTTGGCCGACCATGCCGTCGAGGCGACAGCGAGGAGAATAAAACCGATGAGCGTGACGGGAAGACGGCGCCACGAAACCCGGCGACGGGCACGCCACAGGAGAACGACGTAGGTGATTGCCAACGCAATGGAAATGGCACCGAAGACGGCCCACCCCAGCAGGTTGCGAACTCCCTCGCCCGCGAAGAGCATGAAAAAGACCGCAACGGCTAATCCGGTGTGAGCGTTACTGATGGCGCGCAGGGGCATAGCTAACAGGCTAGACGAATGCGGCGTGTCCCGTGATGGCCCGGCCCACGATGAGGGTGTTCATTTCGCGGGTTCCCTCATAGCTATAGAGTGCTTCGGCATCCGCAAAGAACCGTGCGACGTCATAATCGAGCACAATTCCGTTGCCCCCAAAAATTTCCCGACACCAAGCGACGCTCTCCCTCATTCGGGTGGTCGCCACGGCCTTGGCGAGGGCAGCATGCTCATCGCGTTGCGTCCCCGCATCCTGCATTCTGGATGTTTCCAAGACGAGTGCCAGCGACGACGTGATGTTTCCCAAGCTCTTGACCAACAGATCCTGGATGAGCTGATGGGAGGCGATGGGACGCCCAAATTGGATGCGCTCCTTGGAATACTCCAGAGCAGCCTCGTAGGCGCCCACGGCTATCCCTACGGCAGCCCACGCTACTTCGCCGCGCGTGAGGCGCAGAACAGTGGCGGTGTCGGCAAACGTGTTGGCATTGACCAGCTTGTGGCTGTCGGGAACGACGACATCCGTAAGAATAATGTCGGCATTTTGCACGATGCGCAGCGACTGCTTGCGCTCAATCTTGGTGGCGACGTAGCCCGGAGTGTTGGTGGGAACGATAAAGCCCTTGACCTGCTTGTCGGCGACGTCTTTGGCCCAAATGATGCAGATATCGCTGAAGGTGGCATTGCCAATCCAACGCTTGGCACCGTTCAAAACCCAGGTGTCGCCGCGCTTCTCTGCCGTTGTGCGCAGCCCCTGAGCGGAGTCGGAGCCCGACAGCGGTTCGGTGAGCCCAAAGGCCCCCACAATCTCGCCGGTCCCCAAGCCCGGGAGCCACTGTGCGCGTTGTTCGGGGGAGCCGCACACTCCGATGGCGCCCATCGCGAGACCATTTTGGACGCCCACATACGTGGCGACGCTGGCATCGATGCGGGCCAACTCGAGGGCAACCCACCCGCGGAAGACGGCGGTGGTTTCGAATGGCCACGTTTCGGGAAAAGCCATGCCGATGACGCCCACGCGGGAGAGGCCGGCAATGATGTCGTGGGGAAATTCAGCGCGATCCCAGTGGTCGTTGATGACGGGCTTCACCTCGGTCTCCAAATAGGAGCGGAGCTCGGCAAGTTTGGCCTTTTCGTGATCCGCTAGGCCAGCTTCGAGACCGAAAAAATCGGAGGACAGCGTTGTAAACGTCATGGCGACAGGCTAGCGAGTCACCCTGAAGAAATCACTGGCCGTTGATACCGTAAACAAGGGTCAACGTCGCGGCACAGGATTTCTTGTCTGGCGCCCACAAATTGGGGGCTTTTTAGCTCCCACCCCTTCGTGAAAAGGAAGCGCCACCGTGTTTGTTCGTCTCGAGAACACCCCGCGTGACTACGCATGGGGGTCAACGACAGCCATTGCCGAGCTTGTGGGGCGGAAACCGTCGGGCTCTCCTGAAGCAGAGCTGTGGCTCGGCACGCACGCGGGTTCTCCCACACGGATTGCCGACCCCGCGCAGGTTGGTGGTTACGAGACCTTGGCACAGTGGGTTGCCGCGGAGCCAGAGCTCACCCTGGGCAAGGCATCCGCAGGAGGACAGCCGGCTCTCGGGTTTCTGCTCAAACTGTTGGCAGCGGCCCACCCACTTTCCCTTCAGTCGCACCCCTCCATTGCCCAGGCGGAAGAGGGTTATGCCCGGGAGGACGCCGCGGGGATTCCCGTGACGGCCGCGAACCGAAACTATAAAGACCGGAATCACAAACCTGAGTTGATTGTGGCGCTCAGCCCCACTTTTGAGGCCCTCTGTGGATTTCGTCCGACCGGCGACGTCCTGAGAGTTCTTCAAGAGTTCACCAAGGCCGGGTCGGCCAAAGGTTTAGCGGTCGATGCTCTGGCGGATTTTTCTCAGGAGCTGCTGCGGTGCCTCGAATCACGAGGTGAGGAGAGCGCGATTTCGTGGGCGCTCACCTGGTTGTTGACGGGCGCCGACGGGGTACAAAAGTTGGTTGAGCAGTTCGTAATTCTTGCCAACGCAACAACGACGCCCCCGGCAGAATCGGCCACGGTGCGCGAACTTGCCGCCGAATACCCCGGGGATCCCGGCATCGTCTTGGCTCTTCTTCTCAATCGGGTTTCTCTGAAACGTGGTGAGGCGCTGTACCTTCCCGCGGGCAATATGCACGCCTACCTCAGTGGACTCGGCGTCGAGTTGATGGCGGCCAGTGACAATGTGTTGCGAGGCGGCCTCACTCCCAAGCACATTGACGTGGCGGAGCTGGTCGCTGTCACGCAGTGTCAACCGCTCGCTGTTCCGGCACTGTCACCGTTGGTGCTCGCCGCCGGTGTTCATCAGTTTGCTCCCGGCGTGCCCGATTTTGCGCTCCTCCAGCTCTCCCTTGACGATGCCCTCAATGGGGGACATGCGGCGGTGACTTTCGATGGCCCCGCCATTCTCATCTGCACCGCGGGAGAGATTTCTCTCGTGGGTCAACAGTCATCCGGGGTGATGCAGCGCGGCGATTTTTTCTTTGTTACTCCCGATGAAGGCGTGGTCAATTTCCACGGATTCGGAGAAATATTTGCCGCGAGACAGGGCTTAAGCCCTGATTCGGCAACATAAACACGTGTTTTTCCCCGAAGTCTCGAGCATTCCTTGAAACTCGCCAAATCTCGACTTGACGGAATCGAATGACAACGGTGTAATTAGTCAAGCGCCAGTCAGGCGTGTTGACAAACCTAAGGGGCGGGAGTTCGATATGGCACCGGAATATCGCGCTGGCGTTCCAGACAACTGGTTCATTGATCCAGTTCGTTTGGGCGTACCTGGAGCACGTCAGCCAGAGATTGATGACAATCCCCTCGCCTGGCAGGCTGATGCACTGTGTGCACAGACAGATCCCGAGTCGTTCTTTCCCGAAAAGGGTGGGTCCACTCGCGACGCAAAGAAAATTTGCACCACGTGTGAAGTTCGCAACGATTGCCTCGAATACGCTTTGTCGAATGACGAGCGCTTCGGCATTTGGGGTGGCCTCAGTGAACGTGAGCGTCGCAAACTTCGCCGTCGGGCCTAAGGCTATTTCGCACTAGTCTCTCGCCACGCCCAGTTCCTTCAAGGGATGGGGCAAACGAGCAACTTAGGCTGAGCGCAATGAATCCGAGAGTCACGGCGATTATTGTTGCCCAGCAAGGTGGGGAACATCTCGCGCGAACCCTCGAGGCGCTGCGCGGCCAGAGTCGACGACCCGACATTGTCTTGGCGGTCGACAACTCCGCCAAGGGCACCGCCAAAACCGACTTTCTTGCACTGGCTCCCGCACAGATCATCTCTTTGAGCGACAAAATTAGCTACGGCGAAGCCGTTGAGCTCGCGTCGCGGGTGATTCCCGTGGCCGCCAGCCCCGATGATTTCTTGTGGTTGCTCGCCCAAGACAGCGCCCCCGAGCCGGATGCCTTAGCCGCCCTGCTCGGAGCCCTCGAAGTTTCGCCGTCTGTGGGCATTGCCGGGCCCAAACAGATGGATTGGCACGCCCCCGATCACATCCGCGAATTTGGTCTGACCCTGACGCGCGGCGGCAAGACCGTTTCCCTGGTCACCGACGAACTCGATCAGGGGCAGCATGACCAACTGAGCGACATCTTGGCGGTCGGCGCTAACGGCATGCTCCTGCGCCAAAGTTTGTGGCATGAGCTTGGCGGTTTTGATCCTCACCTGCGCGTCGTCGACGACGCGTTGGACTTCTGCGTTCGCGCCCGTCTGGCCGGGCACCGCATCATTGTGGTTCCCGCGGCACGGGTCCTCACCGCCGGCGATGGGGTCATTGGCCTTCCCGAGGCCACGACGATGCGCGCCAGCAAACGTCAGGCCCGCCTTCGGCGATCCGCTGAACTGTATCGACGGTTGGTCTACGTTCCGGGGGGCGCCGTCTTTTGGCACTGGCTCGGTCTCCTCCCCTCAGCCGTTATTCGCGGACTTGGTCAGCTCTTGGCCAAAAACCCTGGTGCTGTTGGTGGTGAATTCCGGGCTGCCCTCGCGGCGGCATTCTCCGGCGGAGCCGTCGGACGAGCCCGACGCTCCATCAGAATCTCCCGACGGGCCTCGTGGTCATCCTTGGCGATGCTGCGCATGTCGCGGGCCGAAGTCCGCCGTCGAAACATTTTGGCGCGGGAAGCCGCCCACATTGTCGTTCACGGTGAGAAACGGCCGCTTCATTTCTTCGCCACCGGTGGGGGCTGGTCGGTCTTAGCTCTCCTAGCCGTTTCCGTGGCCGCTTTCTCTCCTCTCCTCGGCGCCGCGACGTTAGCCGGCGGGGCACTTCTCCCCTTGGGATCAACGCCATTCGAGCTGTGGCAACAGGTCGGTTTCGGCTGGCGTGACAACGCTGTGGGGCTGATTGGCGCCGCCGACCCGTTCGCCGGAATCTTGGCGATTTTGGGCTCGGCGACATGGTGGCAGCCATCCTTCTCTCTGGTGCTGCTGTGGTTCGCGGCTCTTCCCCTCGCCGGTTTGGGGGCGTGGTTCCTTGTCTCGCGCATGACCGAACGTGCCGGCATTCGCGCCTTCGCCGCCGTTGCCTACGGACTCTCCCCGACCCTTCTCGTGGCTCTTCTTGATGGGCGCCCCGCGGCCGTTTTGGCCCACCTGTTTCTGCCCTGGTTGTTCTTTGCCGGAATCCGCTCAGCTCGGTCGTGGTCCGCTTCGGCAACGACGTCCCTGCTCTTCGCTGCCGTCGTCGCCTGCGCACCTTCCCTCGCGCCAGCCCTCCTCGCTGTCTGGGTCGGATCGGTGATCCTGACCGGACGCTACGTGGCCCGCTACTTGGCTATCCCGCTTCCGGCTGCGGTGCTCTTTGCCCCCCTAGTTCTGACGCAGCTCTTTGCGGGTAACCTTCTCGGACTTCTCAGCGACCCCGGAACAGCGGTGGGCTATGCCGTTGCCCCCAGCTGGCAGGTTGCCCTCGGGTTCCCCACCGCAGGTTTGGGAGGCTGGTTCGATGCCGCGGGAGCTCTGCCGTGGGCGTTGCCGGCCGCCAGCATCCTGGTCCTCATCTTGGTGGGCGTCGTGGCCGCTCTCGCCGTCGCCGGACTCTTTTCGGCTCACCCCATTCGGGCGCAACTGGCGGTAGGAATTTCACTCCTGGGACTCATCACCGCGGTTCTGGCCTCAGGGATCCAGGTGGCCTTTGCCGGCGGGGAAGCAGTTCCCGTCTGGGCTGGCGCCGGGCTGAGCCTGATGTGGTTGGGTCTCGTCGTCGCCGCGGCCACGGGCATGAGCGTCCTTCGCAAATTCTCGGTTTACCCCGCTGTGGTCGGCTTGGTGGCCGTCAGTCTGGTGGCGTTGCCCCTCCTCACGACCATGAACACCGGCGGCGCACTTGTGAGCCCCAGCAATGGCAAAGTCCTTCCCGCCTATGTCGTCGCGCAGGCGCAGCTGAACCCTGGTGTGGGCACCCTCGTCCTTACTCCCCAGGCCGACGGTGGGCTCGGTGCCATTGTGACGCGTGGAACGGGCCCCACCCTTGACGGCATGTCCACCCTCGTGACGACGCGCACCACCTTCACGAGCGCGGATTCCCGCCTTGCCACCCTCGTCGGCAATCTGGCGTCTAACAGTGGCTTAGAGTCCACAGCGCAACTCACTGATCTGGGGATTGGATTCGTTGTCGTGACTCCGCCCCAAACCGCGGTCGGCACTCCCGCGTCCAGCACGTCTCAAGCAACCGCCACACGCGTCAAAACGGGGCTGGATTCCAACCCCGACATCAGTGCTGTCGGTACCACGGATGCCGGTTTGCTGTGGCGTTTTGCTGGCGGGCTGGGAGAGGCTCCCGGAGCTCAAACCCCACAAAGTGCCACGGAGCCGGCGCGGAGTCTGGTCCTTGGCGTCCAAACGTTGGTCATTATTTTGACACTGTTGCTGGCCATCCCGACGGGCGCTCCGCGCAGCGACATTCGCCCCAAGCGTCGTGTGGTGGTTGGTGCCGCCGCGGGAGCCATTGGGGGAACAACAGCCAGTGGTTCGGTGGCGGAAGACCAATTGAGCGGGCTTTACTCTGCCGACGATGAACCTCTCGACCCGAGTGATCCCTTGGCAGGTGAAAATGATGACGAAGAAAACTA
>Ga0114978_10005349_pt1 | contig 10263 bp, 17 predicted proteins | sample S_140212_EF_Meta_FD_87027 | JGI IMG/M metagenome (GOLD analysis project Ga0114978, IMG submission 87027) | Freshwater microbial communities from Lake Simoncouche, Canada to study carbon cycling - S_140212_EF_MetaG | ecosystem: Environmental > Aquatic > Freshwater > Lake | place: Lake...
GTCTGATAAATTATACGCAGGAAAGATAAGTGGTAGAGAAATGGAATCAATTGCAGGTCCTTCGGGAGATGCAGTTTATGATTACGAAGCAAAAGGATATATGGTACTTTATGATTTCTCTGTAGATGATTTCAGAACAATTGTTTGGGATAACGTAACCAAATTAAAGAAAGATGGTATTACTTATTATGTAAATTAACATGAATATAAACCTAGCAAACAACCAAAATGTATCTGATGAGCAAAAGATATTAGATAACCTACCATCAGTAAATAAAGGAGAAGGTGAAGAGCATTACATTGCAAGATGTATCCCTTCTTTATATCCTGATACATACGACCAACAACAAGCAGCATCACATTGTGCAGATTATTACGAAAACAAAGTAAATATGGGATTAAAAAAACAAATAATGAAAGTTGATATGCCAAAATCAGGTGAATCAGAAGAGCATTATTTAGGATATTGTATAGCAGAAGAAATTAAAAACGGAAGAGAACAATCTCAAGCAGCGGCTATCTGTTACTCTAATTATAGACAAGATATGATGAGTAAAGTTAAAGATACTAATGGTAGAGTTATGGCAAAAATTGCCTATAATACAGATTTCAAAGGTATCAATCTAATTAATTTAGGAATAAACTCTGATGCTTGTTGGGAAGGATACATACAGGTAGGTACTAAGATATTAGATGGTAAAGAAGTACCTGATTGTAGAGGTCCTATAGAAGCAGGAATTAATTTAGCAGATTACCCTTGGGAACAATGTATTGCTGATATGACAGAAAGATATGATGCAGAAGCAGCACCTAAAATATGTGGAGCAATCAAAGCGAAATACGGAAGTAAAGAATAAAGATAAAGTAATATTGGATTGCCATTCAATAGTATGTGTAGTGTAAAACCCTGTTTCCTTTGGAGGTAGGGTTTTTTATTGTAAAATATTTTTATCAAAATTACGTTTTGGGATTTTCTTTTGATATATATGTGTATACAAATTACCTAAAATATATTTTATAAATCATTTGGAATTGTGAAATAGTTTTCGTATATTTGTAATATCAAATCAGAAAAAGAATAGATGGTAGGAACATCTATATAAGATAAAGGAAGAAATTCCAAAACAAACCCCTGAGAAGTTAGTATTCCTACTACTAATTTCAATGGGGTTTTTTATTTAAAGATTATGGCAAATGATAAAAAATCATTTATAGTTTATAAAAGTTGGAGAACTGCTTTTGAACTATTAACCGATTCAGAAAAATCACAATTTATGTTAAACCTTTTTAAGTTTCATAATGATGAAGAAATTATATTAGATACACCAATGCTGGAAATGTTTTGGAAATCAATTGAATATAATTTATATGATAATGATAGAAGATATCAAACATCAAAAGAAAATGGAGCTAAAGGTGGTGCACCTAAAGGTAATAAGAATGCATCAAAACAACCTAAAACAACCGAAGAACAACCTAAACAATCGTTGGTTGAACAAAACAAGCTTAATGTAAATGTAAATGATAATGTAAATCATAATGTAAATAATAATGGTAAGGTTAATGACAATATAAATGATAATGTTAAAGCTAAATTATTTACTGTATATAATGCTGAGCCATTAATTGAAATTGAAAATACTGATGTTGATTATATGATTGATGAATCAGATTATGAAATAACAAGACCTATGTTAGAAAGAATTATTGATAAGTTTATAGCAGTAGATAGTAGATTTAAGTTTCAATCAGTAATCAGAGAAATAGATGAAGATTATGGTGGTTTTGATAACTTAATACAATTATATTTACCTACTGATACATCAGCACAAAAGAATTTTAAAAATCAATTAAATCAATATAAAAATGGAATATTTGCCTAGTAAGTTTTTTGATGTAGAGGACATCAAATCAGAAATAAAAAAAGTAAAGATACAACACGTTGAAGGTATCATAGTAGATGAGAATCATAAAATATCAGAAGATGCAAGATTTGGTTCTGAGTTAGCAAAGGATAGTGCTGCATGGTATAGATACTTTGGATTATAAAATAAATAAAATATATTTACTCAAAATAACGTTTTGGAAAATCTTTTTAATATTTATAATTGTAAAGAATACTATAAATAAATGGCAATATGATAAAATGTAAACAATGTGATAAATCAAAAGCAGAATCACAATACTCAAAATGTAGTTCAGCAAAGAATGGATTACAACCAAAATGTAAATCCTGCAATTCAAAAGATAATCTAAAATTCAGAAAGGAAATCAATCCTGAACACCATGCAGAATGGCAAAGAGATAATCCTCAAGCATTTTATGAGATAGTAAAAAAATATCGTAAAGCAGATAAATCACCAATAATTTATTCAATAAAGAACCCTGATGGATTTTTTTATATTGGAAGAACTGAAGCATTCTTAACCATAAGAGCAGCTGAACATAGAAGACATTTCCAAAAAGCAGAAAAAGGTAAAGCACACCCATTACCTTTATTGCACCAATCATTCAGAAAGTATGGAATTAAAAATCACGAATTCAAAGTAGTGCTTGAATTGGAAGGATGTGATACAAAACAATTAGCATTTGTAGAAACTGCATTTATTAAATCATTTCAAGAATTAGGAAAATCATTAAATATAAAAACAAAGTAGTTATGAAAGAAGAAAAGAAGTATGCAATGATTCAGATACCTGCAGAGATACATCAGGCATTGAGAGAACATTGTAAGAAAAACGGATTTAAGATAGGTTCGTTAGTTAGTATATTAGTTAAAAAACATTTAAGAAAATGATTTGTATAATCAAAGTAGGTAATGTAGTTGAAGGATTCATCAACATTATCACAGGGGGCTGGGGGAAAGAGTTCGCCAGTTTCGTAGCAAAAAAATTATTTGATAGTGATGATTGTGGTTGCGAAGCAAGAAGGATATACCTAAACAAACTATTCGGTTGTAAAGAAAAACAAATAAAATTATGGTAACAGTAGTAAGAGAGATTGAAAAGGATTGGTATCTTATCCAATTAAATGATACAAGGAATTATCAAATATGGAACAAATGGGACTTGTTTGAAATTCTATTAGAAAGAGGGGTAACTTTATTGGATGAAGATTTCCCAATGACTCAAAAAGAATTAAATGAAAGATTACAAAAGATTAAAGAAGTAAGAGATTTTGAAACTAAATTAAACAAACAGTAAGTTATGAACACACAATTTAAAATAGAAAAAGGAACATTAGATGGTAAACCACCTATAAATCCAAACGCATTATACTTAGTAGATTTCACTAAGATAGCATCAGTAAATGATTTGGTTTTAATCTTAGCATCTATGGGGATTAGCTTCCCTGCTAACCACCCACACTTTGAGCAGGTTAAAGCATTTCTTAATTTAGATAATCCTATTCATTTAAATCAAGAAAGACCGGCAGAATCAAAGCAAATGAATTTACCAAAGTTAAAAAAAGTAAAGTAAGATGGAAGCAGTAACAACAACAATATCACCTGAGCATTATTTTCTACCACTCACCTATGATGAGTTTTGGGAATTAAAAGGAATATTAGAAACCATTGGAGTTAATTTGCCAGAAAATAGATTAGCATATCTTTGGGATAAGTATAATTATATTAGAGGAGTTAATCAACCAAGACCCTGTGCTTGTCAATCAGCAGCATCTCATTGGATAGGATGTGTTGAGTTTCTTAGAGAGTGGGTTAATTCTAAAGGGATTTAATATGAATGAAGTAACCAGTAGTTTAAGTAGAGAGTGTGAAAGAAGATTAACTAATCTATACACCGAACATCACAAATGGTTATTACAAGCATCATATAAAGTAACTAAAAACAAATTAGAAGCAGAAGATTTAGTAAGTGAACTCTATGAATGGCTTCATAATAAGAAAAACCCTAAATTATTTTGGGGTGATTCTTATAATATAATGTATTGTTCTAAATATCTTAAATGTAGGTATCTTAACAAAACAAAAAAACTAAATCGGACAATATACGTTGATAAAATTTTTGACAAGAATGAAGAAGATATAGAATACGATATAGAAAAAGATTTAGCAATTCAAACTGCATACGATGATGTGATAAGAGAACTTAAAAGATTAGAATCAACAAAAATGTGGGCAAGTAGTAAGATATTTCAGTTGTACTCACTTAGTGATAAGACATTAGATGAAGTAGCAAGAGATATAAAGATAAGCAAATCTACAACGTATTTGGCTTGTAAAAAGATTAAAGAACATCTCAATCAGTTATTAGAAAATCCATTCAATGATAACCCGCAATAGAAAGTGTATAAAGTGTAGTAAAGATTTTGTATTAAAAGAAAATGAGAAATCATCTAATATATGCTACAAATGTAGAAGAGATTATCAAAAAGCATATGCAAGAAAGATAGTAGAAGAACTACCAGAAGATGAAAGGTATAAAGCACCTTATCCATATAGTGATAATGAAAGATTAAAAAGATTTTCGGATAGAAGGAAACTCCTACATAATATGGAAGATAGAAACCAATGGAGAGAGTTCTATAAAGAAAGGTTGGATTATATGGAAGAGAACGAAAAAGAAATCTTAGTTTGGATATACGATAGAAGAGACCAAGAAAGTAAAAGTAAAGATGCTTTACCAAAAGTTAAAGCAGAGTATGAAAACGAAAGAAAACTTAACGAAAACAAATCCTGGTTTGATGTATGATACCTAACATAGAAATAGAATGGAATTACTTTAAAGATATAGATGAAGTATTGGTAGATGATTTAAGACCTTTATTCGGTATTATATTACTGACGTTAATAAAAAAAGATGACTTTAAGTTGGTTGCTTATGATACAGACGAAAAGGTATGGGCATTGATGCATTAACTACAAATCAAAATAATAATGTTAAAATAACATAACGAAACATATTATGCCATTTGAAAAAGGAAACAAATTAGGAAAGGGAAGGCCTTCTGGTGGATTAAACAGAAGTACAGAACAGGCAAAGCTGACTATTGCAAGATTAGCTAATAGAGGATTAGATAATATATCAGAAGATTTAGATAAGATACGGAAAGAAGACCCATTAGAAGCTGCAAAGTTATATCTTAAATTATTAGAATATATTGTACCAAAGAAATCATCTATTGAAATGAAAGCTGAGATAGACCAGAGGATACAACAGATTAGTATTAACATAAACAAATCAGGTAGTGGAGATAACCATTGATACCACAGTTACGTTTGAGCATCTGTTAGAATCACAAAGCAGAGTTATACAATGTATTGGTGGAACTCGTTCTGGTAAGACTTACGCAATACTGCAGTTTCTCATTGTAAAGGGGCTAGAATCAAAGCAAACTATAACGGTGGTACGAAGAACTATCCCATCTCTTAAACGTACTGTAATCAAAGACTTTAAAGATATAGTATCTAATTTGGGAATATGGAGAGAAGATAATTTCAACATAACAGATAGAATCTATACTATAGGTGAATCAACCATTCAGTTTATTAACTCAGATGACCCCGAAAAGTTAAGAGGTCTTAAATCAGATATTCTTTTTATAGATGAAGCATCAGAGATAGATGAGGAATCTTATTTTCAGTTATCAGTTCGGACATCAGGTAAAATAATATTAGCTTACAACCCAACTGTATCACCGTATCATTGGTTAAGACAGATGCAAGATTGTGAGAGATACGTTACAACATACAAAGACAATACATACCTACCTAAAGATATGGTAGATGCTATTGAAGAATTAGAAATTAAAAACCCTAAATACTGGAAAATATATGGAAAAGGTGAATTTGCCCCTAATGATAAAGCTGTATTTCAGTTTGACATTATTGATGATACTGATGGTGAGTTTGTTGCCTTTGGCTTTGATGTTGGCTATAGTTCTGACCCCTCTGCATTGGTTGCAATATACAAGAAAGATAATGAACTACATTTGGAAGAACTACTTTACGAAACAAAGCTCGTTACTTCTGACATCATTGACAGGCTTAAACGATTACAAATTGACAAATCACACGAAATCTTCTGTGATAGTGCAGAACCAAGACTCATTGAAGAAATCTACCGAAGTGGATTCAACATCAAAGCAGTTGTTAAAGGACCAGATAGTATCAGATTTGGAATAGGTGTAATGCAGAATTATAAGATTAAGATTCTTAAATCATCACAGAATCTAATCAATGAGATGTATGCCTACCAATACATAACGGATAAGTATGGTTATGTAACTGATAGACCTGAAGGAGGATTAGACCACTTAATAGATGCTGCAAGGTATGCATGTATGATGAAGTTATCAGTTAAAGCACAAGCAAAAGGAAAGTACGCAATATCAATAGGAAACTACAAATACTAATGGAACAAATATATACATCAGAAGAAGTAAGAGATTTATTACGATATGTAAAAGAGATGAATGATATTAACGAAGATTTAAGAGCAGGTATTGTATTGATGCAAGCTAAATTAGATAATGAAGAAGCAAAGGTAAAGAGGTTATCTCTTTACATAAAGCAATTAACAAATGTAAATTAACAATTGTAAACTATGAAACAAATATTAGAAATAAAAGTACCCAATGATTATTCAGCAATAACACTAACAAAGTTCTTAAAATTACAAAAGGATTTAAAGGTATATAGTGATAATGAAGAAGCTAAATTAGCAACTTTATTTTATCACCTATGTAATGTGGAGCCAGGTATAATGCAAAAGATAGATACATCTACATTCATTAAGATAAAAGAACAATTACTTTCATTTATAGCAAGACAAGATTTTCAATTAAAACAATTTGTAAATGTAAATGGTGTAGAGTATGGATTTGAACCAAACTTATCACAGATTGCTTATGGTGCGTATGTAGATATATCAAAATATAATGAGCTGACAATAGATGAGAATTGGGAAAAGGTAATGTCTATACTATACAGACCTGTTAAAAAGAAAGTAGGTAAATTATATGAGTTAGAACAATATACAGGTAATGAACCTTCAGAACATTGGAGAGATATAAATATGGAGATACATTTTGGAGCTCTGTTTTTTTTTATCAATTTATCAAAGGCCTTATTGAAAAATACCCTGAAATCTTTGATTCACAAACATCAGGAGATTCCTCCCAACATCAAATCAATTTTGGCCGCAAGTGGGGAAGTTATCAATCAGTCATCACTCTTTGCGGTGGAAACCTCCTTAAAATAGATGAAGTAGTTAAACAACCATTGGAGAAGTGTTTATTCTTCTTATCATATCATTCAGATTACAATACATTACAGAACTTAATGCATAAAGAATCTTTAAAGAAGGTGGGATAATGATTTATCCTACTTTTGTTGTTAATACTAATAAACAATACTGATGGCTAAATGGAGTAATTCACGCAATGGAAACTTACGTTATTCTGTAAACAGAGAGAATGCTAGTGGAATCTATATAGGTCCTACACAAGGTCTTTCATCTCCAAAGAATAATCGTAGGGGATGTTTGTGTCTAAATGAAAATAGATACGGAAGAGATTGTTGTAATGGTGCTCTTATGGCACAAGGTATAGGTAATATACAAGGAACAGGTTTCCGTATAACACCAGGTTTCTCTGCTGGTTTCTCATTAGGATTCCAAAGATTTGTAAATGAATAATAAATAAATTAGCAATATGGCGATTTTAACAAAAGCACAATTAGAAGCATTAAATCAGAGTTCGTTTCCAGACCAATCAACGGAAGCGATTACTCCTGCAATACTTCGTAATTATAATACACAAACGATAGATACGTTAGTGGATAGTTTAGATACAGGTAGTTTTGCAACAACTGCATCTGTTAACGCATTTACTTCATCACAGAATACAAAGAATGCAACATTGGGTGGAATTACAGGTTCGTTATTAACAACGGCATCGGTAAATCTAAATACAATTACATTTACAAAGCAAGATAGTTCTACGTTTGCTATTACAGTTAACACAGGTAGTGGAGGAGGAGGAACAACAGATATAAGTGCTTTGAATGCAGCAACTGCATCATTAAACGCTTTTACTTCATCTCAAGCAACACAAAACTCAACACTTGCTTCTATAACATCTTCTTTAATTACTTCGGCAAGTAATTCGGCAGTATCTAATTCGGTATTTGCAACAAAGTTTGCTACAATAGGAGGACAGACAGGTTCATATGTAACTTCAGCAATTACTGCAAGTTCATTAGTAACTGCAAGTGTTGCAATAAATGTTATAACATTCACTAAAGGTGATGGAACAACATTTAATTTATCAGTAGCAGCAAGTGGTAGTGTAACACCAGGAACTGTTTCAGGCTCAGCACAGATTGTTCAATTAGGATTCTTACAAACATCTTCATTTCAATCTTATACTGCTTCACAAGATACAAAGAACTCAACATTAGCAACTTATACTGCGAGTGTGGATACTAAATTTACTGCAGTAAGTGCAAGTACTGCATCATTGAATAGTGCAACTGCATCTTTATTTACTTCTGCAAGTTTAGGATTAACAACTGCATCGGTAAATCTAAATACAATTACATTTACTAAGGGTGATAAAACAACATTTGCTATTACAGTTAATACTGGTAGTGGTGGTGGTACAACTGATATAAGTGCTTTGAATGCAGCAACTGCATCATTAAACGCATTTACTGCTTCACAAGCAAACGTAAACATTGCTATTGGTGCAAGTACTTCATCATTGAACGCATTTAGTGCATCTCAAATAACAAAGGATTCAACATTAGCAACTTATACGGCATCTGTTGAAACAAGATTTACGGCAGTAGGAGCAAGTACTGCATCATTGAATAGTGCAACTGCATCTTTATTTACTTCTGCAAGTTTGGGATTAACAACTGCTTCATTTAGTGTTAATACTCTTACATTCAGAAAAGGAGATGGTACAACATTTGGTATAGTAATACCTGATGTTAGTGGAAGTGGTGTTCCAACAGGTACAGTTTCAGGTAGTGCACAGATAGTAGGATTAGGATTTTTACAAACTTCTTCATTCAACGCATATACTCAATCTAATGATACTAAATGGAATACATTAGGTGGACAAACTGGAAGTTATATAACTAGTGCACAGACTAGTTCAATGTCTGTTGCAACAGCATCGGTAGCATTAGCAGTATCTACTTCTATATCAACGCAAAACATACAACACTTTGTGACATTTGTAGATAATTCAACAGGCACTCAAGCAATATATGTTGATGGTGGAATAAAATACAATCCAAATCAAGACTTATTATTAGTAAACAATATAACTTCATCTGGATTTATTAGTGCAAGTAGTTTAAACTTAACTGGAACACTAACTGCATCATTACAAAATGGATATGTATTAGTAGGTAATGGTAGTAATATAACTACATTAGTTGCTACATCTTCATTCGGTACAACAATAAATACAGGTTCTTTTGCAACAACAGGTAGTAATGCATTCTTTGGTACAAACTCATTTAGTGGAGCAGTATCATTTACAGGCTCTGCACCTACTATATTAAGTTCATCATTCTCTGGTAGTTTGATTACAAATTTAACTGATATATACACAAATATTCCGCCAGTTCAACAAATAGTAACTTTAACATCGGCATCATATGCAGGATTAGTTAGTGGTTCGTTAACAAATCCTAATACATTATATGTAGTATCAGGTAGTACTACTTCAACACCAACCATAGATACTGGCTCATTTGTAACTACTTCATCGTTTAATTCATATACGGCATCACAAGATACAAAGAATATTACATTAGCAAATGTAACTGCATCTTTAAACGCATTTACTGCTTCACAAGAAACAAAAGATGCAACATTAGGTGCATTAACAGGAAGTTTTGCAACAACAGGTAGTAATGTATTTACAGGCATACAAACATTCCAAGATGCAGCATTGAACGCATCATCATTAGTATCTACATCGGGTAGTTTAATGTTAGTAGCAAAATCATTTACATCTGCATCTTCACATATAAGCGCATCATCAAATGCATTAGTAAACTTAATATTTAAAAATAATAGCAATACACCTGATACAATATTATCAGGTAGTAATAATATATTTGTTAACGCACAAGCACCAACTGCAGGATTTAAAAGATACTTAGGCCCTGGTAATATAGCATTAAATCCTTTTAATGTACCACAAATAACTGGTAGTATGGGATTTAGTCCTACTTTAAGTACTAACTACTTTGGTGGTAATGCAACTACATTAACTATGAGA
>Ga0114978_10005350_pt1 | contig 10262 bp, 8 predicted proteins | sample S_140212_EF_Meta_FD_87027 | JGI IMG/M metagenome (GOLD analysis project Ga0114978, IMG submission 87027) | Freshwater microbial communities from Lake Simoncouche, Canada to study carbon cycling - S_140212_EF_MetaG | ecosystem: Environmental > Aquatic > Freshwater > Lake | place: Lake...
CACGGGAGTACGACATGAAAATCCGGCGAGTCCCCCGTCCCCGCCGGAAGTCTTCATTCCACCGTAAAAAAAGTCCACCGTCCAGTCAGAACCCACTTTTGGTCGAACATAGACAAATATGCGCGCCCATTTGCCCCTTAAAGAACTAAATGACAAAGGATCTATTACTTTTCAAGCGACACGCGCACAAGGCGCCCACAAGACACGTCGCAGGTGGATCTAGTTGAGATAGGCATCCAAACCAACAGTGAGACCTGGATGGGCAGCCACCTTGCGGACTCCAAGGAGAACGCCGGGCATGAATGAGGTGCGGTCCATGGAGTCGTGGCGAATTGTCAGCGTCTCACCGACGCCACCGAAAATAACTTCTTGATGCGCCACCAACCCGCGAGCGCGGACAGCATGCACTCGGATATCTCCGATGCTTGCACCGCGCGCACCCGTCAGCTCTTGGGTAGTGGAATCAGGGCTCACAGCAATTCCCTGTTCGGTTCTGATTTTGCTGATTAATTCCGCAGTGTGACGTGCCGTGCCCGACGGTGCATCAACTTTGTCAGGGTGATGCAACTCAATGATCTCAACTGATTCAAAATATGGAGCAGCTAGTTGAGCAAACTGCATCATCAGCACTGCTCCGATACCAAAGTTCGGAGCTACGAGAACCCCGACGAGCGGTTGGGTACTCAGCCAAGTATTGAGCCGTTCAATTCTTGCTTCGTCAAAACCGGTTGTTCCAACAACGCAATGAATACCGTTTGTGATGCAGTGCTGCAGCGTCGACATCACTACATCTGGCGTGGTGAAGTCAACAACGACATCGCAGTCATTGACCAAATTAAGGTCCTCGCCTTGATCAACAGCTGCGAGCAATACGCAATCTTGGGCGTCAGAAACGGCCTGAACAACGGCTTGTCCCATCCGGCCACGGGCTCCGACAACGCCGACTTTGATCAACTCACCTGTTGCAACCATGGCAAAACCCTACTGGTTGATGCGAAAAACTGAAGCGTCCTCGAAGGGTCCAATGACTGCAAGACTTGCTTGGGCAGACAGTAGATCAGCGGCAACTGCGTGGACTGCCTCGGGAGTGACGGCATCTACTCGTTCAAGAAGTTGGTCCATGCTCGGGAGCTCTTCACCCTGCAGCTCGGCCTTGGCGATGCGGTTCATTCGCGCGCTGGTGTCTTCTTGGCCCAAGACTGTGGCTCCGCGTACTTGGCCCTTGCCGCGGGCAACCTCGTCAGCGGTGAGTCCATTCTGAACTACAGATTGGATCTGCTCTTGGAAAACTTCAAGAACGGTAGGTACCTTGGCAGGTAAGCAACCGGCATACAACCCGACCATGCCGCTGTCGGAAAATCCTTGACTAAAGGCATAGACCGAATAGGCCAGACCACGCTTTTCGCGAATTTCCTGGAATAGTCGACTACTCATACCTCCGCCGAACGCAGTTGTCAGCACTGCAAGTGCGTAACGTCGCTCATCTCCCCGAGCGAGCCCTGGGTATCCAAGTAGCAAGTTCGCTTGCTCGGTTGGTCTGGAATTGAGTACGACACCTGTATGCATAGCTGGCTTGGACTTTGAACCACGCAAAGGCTTTTGGGTTGCGTCAGCGTCGAGAAAAGGAGCAAAGGCTGCTCGCACTCTTTTCACGACATCGGCATGATCAACGTTTCCAGCGGCGGAAACGACCATGCCCGACGGTTGGTAATGCTTCTTATAGAAACTGCGAATAGTGCTTCTACTTAACTGCTTAATCGAGTCTGTCGTACCAAGGATGGGTCGTCCTAAAGGAGTGTCGCCGTAAAGAAGCATGGCGAAATCATCATGAATGAGATCACTTGGGTCGTCTTCATACATCGCGATTTCTTCAAGAATGACGCCACGTTCATCATCGACATCTCCACCACGTAACAAGGCATCGGTGACAACATCGCATACAACGTCAATGGCCATCGGCAAATCGCGGTCCAGCACTTTAGCGTGGTAACAGGTGAGTTCTTTGCCGGTGAAAGCGTTAAGGTCACCGCCAACGCTGTCGACCATGGAAGAAATTTCTAAGGCACTTCGACGAGACGTCCCTTTAAAAAGTAAGTGTTCAAGAAAATGTGCGGAACCATGCTGGGCTGGAGTCTCATCGCGCGACCCTGCAGTCACCCAGACTCCGAATGCGGCAGAGCGAACACCGGGTACTTGCTGAGTAACAATGCGCAACCCACCAGGGAGAACGGTGCGGCAGACAATGCTGCCGTCGTCCTCCCTGAGCAGGGTGGATGTTTGTGCGCGAGCCATTGTGGATTAGACCGCTGGCTCTTCAACTACTGGAGCCAATGACAGTTTGCCGCGTGGATCAATTTCCTTGATCTCAACCTGCACCTTGTCACCAACCTTGAGTACATCTTCAACAGCTTCGACACGCTTTCCGCCAGCCAACTTCTTGACCTCGGAAATGTGTAGCAAACCATCTTTTCCTGGGACTAACGAGATGAAGGCACCAAAGGTGGTGGTCTTCACAACGGTGCCCAGGTAGCGCTCGCCAACTTCTGGCATTGTCGGATTGGCAATCTGGTTGATTGCCGTGCGAGCAGCCTCGGCTGATGCACCGTCCGTAGCGCCAATGTAGATCGTGCCGTCATCTTGGATCGTGATGTCAGCGCCGGTCTCTTCTTGAATCTGGTTAATGATCTTGCCTTTGGGCCCAATCACTTCGCCGATTTTGTCGATCGGAATCTGCACGCTGATGACACGTGGCGCAGTTGGCGCCATCTCGTCGGGAGCATCAATTGCTTCTGCCATGACTTCAAGAATGGTCAGACGCGCGTCGCGAGCCTGATTCAAAGCAGCAGCGAGGACTGAAGCCGGGATGCCGTCGAGCTTGGTGTCGAGCTGAAGTGCAGTCACGAAATCCTTCGTGCCCGCAACCTTGAAGTCCATATCGCCATATGCATCTTCCGCACCGAGAATGTCGGTGATTGCAACAAACTCCTGCTTGCCATCAATCATTCCGGATATCAAGCCCATTGCAATACCCGCTACTGGAGCACGCAATGGCACACCGGCGTTGAGCAATGACATGGTGGAAGCACAGACAGAACCCATCGACGTAGAACCGTTTGAACCAAGTGCTTCTGAAACCTGACGGATTGCGTATGGGAAATCTTCACGTGATGGAAGCACTGGGATCAAGGCACGCTCTGCAAGTGCACCGTGGCCGATTTCGCGACGCTTTGGTGAACCAACACGACCAGTCTCGCCTACTGAGTAAGGAGGGAAGTTGTAGTTGTGCATGTAGCGCTTGCGGTTTTCAGGATTCAAAGTGTCAAGTTGCTGTTCCATGCGAAGCATGTTCAGTGTGGTGATACCAAGAATCTGAGTTTCACCGCGCTCAAAGAGTGCTGAGCCATGAACTCGAGGAATAACCTGAACTTCAGCCGACAACGTACGAATATCAGTCAACCCACGGCCGTCGATACGAATCTTGTCGCGAAGGACTCGCTCACGCACACTGTTCTTGGTGACCGAACGAAGCGCAGCAGAGAGTTCCTTCTCACGACCGGCAAACTTTTCGCCGAGAGCAGCAAGAACTTCACCCTTGATTACGTCCAAGCGATCTTCGCGTTCCGCCTTGCGAACGATCGTGAGTGCCTGAGTGACCGAATCAGCAGCAACGTGAGCGACTGCGTCATAAGCGTCATCTTCGTACTCGAGGAAGATTGGGAAGTCGGCTGTTGGCTTTGCAGCCTTTGATGCCAATTCGATCTGAGCTTCGCACAGTGCGCGAATGAAAGGCTTTGCAGCTTCAAGGCCCTGTGCAACTACCTCTTCGGTCGGAGCAGTAGCGCCACCGGCAATGAGTTCGATTGTGCGTGAAGTCGCTTCTGCTTCAACCATCATGATGGCAACGTCGTCACCAGCAATGGAACCGGCAACAACCATGTCGAAAACTGCTTCTGCAACTTGGTCATGTGTTGGGAAAGCAACCCACTGATTGCGAATCAAAGCAACGCGAACGCCACCAATTGGGCCACTGAAGGGCAAGCCGGCGATCTGTGTTGATGCAGACGCAGCGTTGATCGCGACAACGTCATAGATATCTCCGGGGTTCAAGGCCATCACTGTGACCACAACCTGGACTTCATTGCGCAAGCCCTTAACGAATGTTGGGCGCAATGGGCGATCGATCAAACGACAGGTAAGAATTGCATCCTCACTTGGACGTCCTTCACGACGAAAGAATGACCCTGGGATACGACCGACGGCATACATACGTTCTTCGACATCCACGGTGAGTGGGAAGAAATCAAATGAATCACGTGGCGATTTGCCAGCACTTGTTGCTGAAAGCAGCATCGTCTCTTCATCGAGAGTGACGGTTACTGCGCCTGCGGCCTGCAGTGCAAAGCGACCGGTTTCGAAGGTGATGACACGCTTGCCTAGTGCACCGTTGTCGATAACGGCTGTTGCTGTTGTTATTTCGGAACCCTCCACGGGTGCCTCCTCTTGGTTAACAGGAGCGCTCGCGAGTAGTCGGCATGTGGCGGTCGTCGATCGAGGCCCACGGGTGTTTCGCACCCGGAAGTCACTACCGAGGACCGACAGGCGACATTGTCGCAGCGTCCCGAATCTCTTATCTATATGAAGTTATGCCTTGCGGAAGGTATCCGCAGGGATGAAGCAAGTCCCGGCACGACTCGCGTGCCGGGACTTAAGACTTAGCGTCGGATACCGAGCTTTTCGATGATCGAGCGGTAGCGCGCGATGTCACTCTTGACCAAGTACTGGAGAAGGCGACGGCGCTGACCGACAAGAAGCAATAGCCCGCGACGGCTGTGGTGATCGTGCTTATGTTCTTTGAGGTGACCTGTGAGGTCGTTAATGCGACGGCTCATCAATGCAATCTGAACTTCTGGAGAACCAGTGTCAGTGGGTGATGTGCCGTACTCAGCGATAATTTCTGCTTTTACTGCCTTGTCTAGCGGCATGATTTTCCTCTCGGGCGCGCTCCATGGGAGCACTTTCAACTGTCGACACGAATCTCGGAGCGCCCGCTCCTTGACCGTCTGGAGGGCCAAGACTACCAGCCTTAGCTCAAGCCCAATACCGCTCGGGTTTTGGTCACGTCTGCAGCCATTTGCTCTATGAGGCCCTCAAGCCCCTCGAAAATGAGTTGTCCACGCAGATATTCGACAAAGATGACCGTCACCTCTTGGCCATAAAGATCCAGGTCGGTTCGGTCCAACACATAGGTCTCAACCCGGCGCTGAGCCCCAGCAAACTGTGGGTTAGTTCCCACCGAGATGGCTGCGGGAAGTCGATCTGCGCCCACAACGAGCCAACCCGCGTAGACCCCATCAGCGGGAACCACTGGGTTACCGACTAATTCAAGGTTTGCCGTGGGATAGCCAAGTTCGCGTCCCCGATGATCACCGTGAACAACGACGCCCGACAAGTCATAGTTTCTTCCGAGCACCTTGGCTGCCTCGCCAAGATCACCAGCCGCCAACGCCTTACGCACTCTGGTCGACGACCAGGGCTCTGCATCAGCTGCAAGACCTACTTCAGTGACGCTGAAGTGGTAGCGCTCACCTGCTTCGCGCAACGTGACGATATCTCCAGCGCCTTGATGTCCGAAGCGGAAATTCTGCCCAATGACTACAGCGCGCACATGTAACTTGTCATGCAACACACGATGGATGAAAGTTTCTGGATCCCAAGTTGCTACCTCTGGTGTGAATGGCAAGACAAATACATCGTCTACTCCGGCATTGAAGAGTAGGAACCTGCGCTCGGCCAACGAAGCCAACGACTCGGGAGCCAACTCAGGTCGGACAACTACGAGCGGGTGCGGATCAAAGGTCAAGGCAATCAACGGGACACCCATCTCCTGCGCGATCTCATGCGCGCGCGAGATTAATGCTTGATGGCCTTTGTGGACTCCATCGAAGACGCCGATGCAGACAACGGCACCTTGGTCTTCGTGTTGATGGCTCATGGGGCTCTTACCTTAGGTCAGACGAATACGGCGAGGTACTTGGCAGTCGGGCCATGCTGCTCAGCGAGCGCTAAAAAGGTGCCAGTCTTATCGAAAATGGCAATGACTGGATCGGAGGATTCAACATATGACCAGTCGATCCGGCGCCCGTTACGAACAAATCCAGCATCATCATCTGTGACAGTCCAGGTAGGAAAAACTCTTGCTGCCGCCTCTTCGATGGGCATGAGCGCTGTTTGTGGGCTCTGTAAAGAGCCAAGAGTTTCTAGGGAAATCGCATCAGTAAGTGTCCAAGGTCCCACTTGAGAGCGACGCAGTGCAGTGAGATGTCCGCCGATGCCCAGTTCGTTGCCAAGATCTCTTGCCAAGGCCCGGATGTAGGTTCCTGAACTACAGACAACTTCTACATCGACATCGAGGTAGCCCTCGCCAAAACGATGTTCTCCTGCGGTGAACTCACGAATATGTACTCGTCTTGGTTTGAGATGCACTTCACCTCCGGCGCGCACTTTTGCATAGGCCCGCTGGCCATCAACTTTTATCGCGCTTACCGAACTTGGCACTTGGTCGATATCTCCAGTGAGAAGCGCGATACCGGCAAGCACCGATGAGAATTTCACGTCAGCGATAACTTCAGGCAGTGCGTGTTCAATAACTTCGCCCTCGGCATCATCAGTGATGGTGCTCTGCCCCAACCGGATTGTTGCGCTGTAGGACTTGTCGGAACCAGAGATGAACCCCAACAAGCGTGTGGCCCTGCCAACACCGAGTACTAAAACACCCGTAGCCATCGGATCCAAAGTTCCCGCATGTCCAATCTTGCGGGTATTCAAAATACCGCGACTTCGCCCCACCACATCATGCGAAGTCCACTCGCTGGGCTTATCAATGACAAGGAGACCGTTCACACTTCCTCGCTGTCAACCTCACGCGGGTGACGATAAGGATCAACATCTCCGGCGTACGTACCCTGCGCGGCTTGAAGATGGACTCTTTCGTCATCCTGTTGGGCCTTGCGGAGCAGCTCTTCAACGTGTCGTGCATTTTCAGGCATTGCATCAGCGAAAAAAGCAAGGGACGGGGTGAATTTAATACCCGTTTGCTTGCCTACTTCGCTACGCAAAAGTCCCTTTGCAGATTCAAGAGCTGCCGCTGTTTCATCTTGCTCTTTGGCATCACCAAACACCGTATAGAAAACCGAAGCTTCGCGTAGATCGGGCGTCATGCGCACGTCAGTGATCGTAATGAATCCCAAGCGGGGATCCTTCACTCTCTTTTCGAGCGTTTCAGCCACGATCACGCGAACGCGATCTTCAAGTTTGTGCTGGCGCGCCTTACTCATGGCTTACGCGGCTTCTCGCGCATCTCGAAAGTTTCGATGAGGTCGTCAACCTTGACGTCTTGGAAGCTTCCAAGGTTAATACCGCACTCGAACCCGTCGCGCACTTCTGTCACGTCATCCTTGAATCGACGTAAGCCCGCGATTGCCACACTTTCAGCAATCACCGCTCCATCGCGTATGAGACGTGCCTTTGAGTTACGCCTAATTTCGCCACTTTGAACAAGGCAACCAGCGATAGTGCCGAACTTTGAAGACTTGAACACATCGCGCACCTGCGCGGTACCGAGTTGCACTTCTTCGTATTCCGGCTTGAGCATGCCTTGAAGCGCTGCTTCAACATCATCAAGTGCTTGATAGATGACACTGTAGAAACGAACATCTACACCCTCGTGAGCAGCAAGGTCTGCGACCTTGCCTTCTGGCTTAACGTTGAATCCGATGATGACGGCTTTAGAAGCCGCGGCCAACGTGACGTCATTCTTGGTGATCGAACCGACTCCACGGTGAATGACTCGCATTGACACTTCATCACCGACATCGATTTTTGTAAGTGCCTCTTCAAGCGCTTCAACCGAGCCGGATACGTCGCCCTTAATGATCAAGTTCAGTTGGGCAACTTCACCCTTTTCAACAGACTCAAGGAAGTCTTCAAGCGAACGCTTCACGCGATTCTTTGCCAGCATCGCGTTACGTTCACGCGCTTGTCGAGTCTGAGCAATCTGGCGTGCGATGCGGTCTTCAGAGACGACTAAGAAGCTGTCACCAGCACCTGGCACAGACGTCAATCCAAGAACCTGAACCGCGGTTGACGGACCAGCTTCTTCGATGACATTGCCCAAGTCATCATGCATTGCACGAACGCGACCGAATGCATCGCCAGCGACGATTGAATCGCCAGCGCGCAAGGTTCCACGCTGAACCAAAACCGTTGCAACTGGACCACGGCCACGGTCAAGGTGAGCTTCAATTGCTACACCTTGAGCCGGCTGATGTGGATTCGCACGCAAATCAAGGGCTGCATCCGCGGTCAACATGACTGCTTCAAGCAACTGATCAATACCTGTGCCATTGAGCGCTGACACATCGATGAACATCGTGTCACCGCCGTATTCTTCAGCAACCAAGCCATATTCGGTGAGCTGGCCGCGGACCTTTGTTGGATCAGCGCCTTCTTTATCGATCTTGTTCACTGCAACCACAATCGGCACACCCGCTGCTTGTACGTGATTCAACGCCTCAATGGTCTGCGGCTTAACCCCGTCATCGGCGGCAACCACGAGGATCGCGATATCGGTGACCTGAGCACCACGTGCACGCATAGCTGTGAAGGCCTCGTGACCTGGTGTATCAATGAAGGTGAGTTTGCGCTCGCCAGTTGGTGTTTGTGCCGTTACTTGGTAGGCACCAATGTGCTGAGTTATACCGCCAGCTTCGCCGCCAATGACGTTGGTCTTGCGAATCGAATCCAACAACCGAGTTTTACCGTGATCGACGTGACCCATAACGGTGACCACTGGTGGTCGCGCGATGAGTTCCTCACTTTCACCTTCATCTTCACCGAATTCAAGGTCGTATGACTCCAGGAGTTCACGATCTTCATCTTCGGGTGAAACAACTTCAACGACATAGTTGAGTTCTTCACCCAGAAGGCGCAACGTGTCGTCATCAATCGACTGTGTTGCAGTCACCATTTCGCCAAGTTCAATCAATACCTTCACGAGATCTGCAGGCATCGCGTTGACGCGATCGGCAAAATCCGTGACGCTTGATCCACGTGCTAAACGAACAACCTCACCGTTGCCACGTGTAATGCGAACGCCGGTAAGCGAAGGCGCCTGCATGTTGTCGAATTCCTGACGCTTTGCGCGCTTGGACTTGCGACCGCGTGACGGACGTCCACCGGGACGACCAAACGCGCCAGCTGTTGTGCCACGACCTCCCGCGCCTGGACGACCTGGAAATCCACCTGGTGCGCCACCAGGGCCGCCACTAGGTGCACCGCCTGGTGCGCCACCTGGGCGACCAGCAAATCCACCGCCACCACCTGGGCGACTAGCGCCACCAGCGCCTGGCCCACCAGGGCCTCGTCCTTGGAAACCACCTGGACCGCTTGGACGACCCGCACCCGGACCACCTGGACCGCTTGGACGACCCGCACCCGGACCACCGGGACGTTGGCCTGGACTTGATGGGGCCCCCGGACGGGCCTCTCGCATCGCTGGCATCATCCCTGGATTTGGACGTGGAGCACCCGGAACTGCCGGGGCAGACGGACCCGCTGGGCGAGTCATGCCAGTTGATCCACCAAACGGGTTATTACCCGGACGTGGAGCAGCTGCCGGCCGACCCATGCCAGAAGACCCACCAAACGGGTTATTACCCGGACGTGGACCTGCAGGACGTGGTGCGTCTGGACGTGCGGCATTTGGCGTGGTCGCGGTCGCGGATTCCGCAGCTTTGTGCTCGGCTACTGGCGCTTGTACTTCTGGAGCAGCAGCGACCGTCGTTGGATCAGCAACTGCAGCAACTGTTTTTTTCGCAGCAGCAGGTTTTGGTGCTGGAACTGCAGCGGGAATCTCTGCATCCGCGGCAATAACCTCATCAATTTTCGGAGCTTTCGCAGCTGGTTTTGCCGCTGACTTCTTCGCGGCCGCCTTCTTGGCGGGAGCCGGAGCCACTGCTGGCATCGCTTCTTTGAGCTTGCGGACCACAGGTGGCTCCACCGTGGATGACGCAGACTTCACAAACTCACCAAGCTCTGCGAGCTTGGCAAGCACATCTTTGCTAGTGACCCCTAGCTCTTTGGCGAGCTCGTGGACCCGGACCTTTGACACGTTTCTCCTGTCTTTGGCCCGAGTTATCTAACTCGAACCGTCAGTGCGAACGATGCATGACTAACACTGCTCGTTCATCGGGTGAATGTCCTCA
>Ga0114978_10005352_pt1 | contig 10259 bp, 8 predicted proteins | sample S_140212_EF_Meta_FD_87027 | JGI IMG/M metagenome (GOLD analysis project Ga0114978, IMG submission 87027) | Freshwater microbial communities from Lake Simoncouche, Canada to study carbon cycling - S_140212_EF_MetaG | ecosystem: Environmental > Aquatic > Freshwater > Lake | place: Lake...
ACAGGATGGGCGCGAACCAGGTGACGATGCGGCGGAAGATTTCGTCGGTGACGGTGCGGGTGCTGCGGCGGCGCACGCTGTCCTTGGGGTCGCAATAAAGCGCATCCTTGCGGATGTCGAAATAAAAGGCCGAAAGATCGTTGGTCAGGAAATTGAACAAGGTGGAATTGACCAATCCGAAATCGAAGCCCTCATAAGCCTTGCGGACCGTGACATCGAGTTCGGCCAGCCGCGCCAGCATGAACCGCTCCAGCTCCGGCATCTGCGCGTATTCAATGCGCTCGCTTTCATCAAAGCCCGACAGGTTGGCGAGCATGAAGCGGATGGTATTGCGCAGGCGGCGATAGGCCTCGACATTGGCCTTGATGATGTCGTCCCCGATGCGCAGGTCTTCGGTGAAATCGGAACTGGCGGCCCACAGGCGAAGAATTTCCGCGCCGTTCTTTTCCGCGATCACCTGCGGCGCCAGGGTGTTGCCCAGGCTCTTGGACATTTTGCGGCCGTCCTTGTCCAGGACGAAGCCGTGGGTCAGCACGCCTTTGTACGGCGCATGGCCGGTGGTGCCGACGCTTTCCAGCAGCGAGGACTGGAACCAGCCGCGATGCTGGTCGGAGCCTTCCAGATACAGATCGGCGCGCTCGGCCCTGGGCCAGTTCGCGTCGATGGGATTTTCCACCACAAAGACATGGGTCGAGCCGGAATCGAACCACACATCCAGGATGTCGGTCACCTGTTCGAAGTCGTCCGGATTGCGCCCTTCGCCCAGGAAGCGTGCGGGCGGTGAGGTGAACCAGGCATCGGCGCCTTCCGACTCGAAGGCCTGTTCGATGCGCGTGAACACGGCGGGGTCGTTCAGCACCGCACCGGATTTCTTGTCCACGAAGATGGCCAGCGGCACGCCCCAGGCGCGCTGACGCGACAACACCCAGTCGGGGCGGCCTTCCACCATCGAGCCGATGCGGTTCTGGCCGCGCGGCGGATACCATCTGGTCTCGCCGATCGCCTTCAGCGCCAGTTCGCGCAGGGTCTTGCCGTCATGAAACGGCTTGTCGATCGCCACGAACCATTGCGGCGTGGCGCGGAAAATCACCGGCGCCTTGGAGCGCCAGCTATGGGGATAGGAATGGCGAAGGCTGCCCTTGGCCAGCAGCTTGCCATGGGCGATCAACTCCTTGATCACCGCGCCATTGGCGTCGCCGTCCTTGCCTTCGGGCGTCAGGATCCGCTTGCCCGCGAACACCGGCACGTTCGGCGCATAGCTGCCGTCGGGCAGCACCAGGCTGAAGGCATCGGGATTGTTCTTGGGATAGTCGCGGTCGTTGCCGACCAGGAGTTCGAAATCGTCCTCGCCATGGCCAGGCGCGTTATGGACAAAGCCGGTGCCGGTATCAGCTGTGACAAAACCCGCCGGCAGCACCGGCACTTCGAAATTGTATCCGACGCTGCGCAGCGGGTGCGCCGCCACCAGCGATTTCAGTTCATCGGCCGGCACCGTGCGCACGCGGCTCAGCATCATCTTGGCGTGTTTCGCCACCTGCTCGGCCAGGGTATCGGCCAGCAGCAGGTGCTCGCTGGGCCGCGCCAGGGAACCGTCGCTGGCATCCGCCACCTCGTAGAGGCCGTAGGAAATCTCGGGTGAGAAGGCGATGGCGCGGTTGCCCGGAATGGTCCAGGGCGTGGTGGTCCAGATCACGATGAAAGTGTGCGCCAGTTCGGGCGACGACTTCACCAGGGGGAATTTCACATAGATCGTAGGCGACTGTTTCTCGTGATACTCGACCTCGGCATCGGCCAGGGCGGTCTTTTCCACCGGCGACCACATCACCGGACGGAAGCCGCGGTACAGAAGTCCGTTCTCCACGAACTTCATCGCCTCGCGGGCGATGGCCGCCTCGGCCTTGAAGTTCATGGTGGTGTAGGGATGGGCGAAGTCGCCGATCTGGCCCAGCCGCTGGATCTGCTCGCGCTGGATGTTCAGCCAGTGGCCGGCAAATTTGCGGCACTCGCGGCGCAACTCGTCCTTGGGAATTTCGTCCTTGTTGCGGCCCTGGGCGCGGAAGGCTTCTTCCACCTTCCATTCGATGGGCAGGCCATGACAGTCCCAGCCCGGAACATAGGGCGCGTCCTTGCCCAGCATCCCCTGCGAGCGGACCACGAAGTCCTTCAGGATATGGTTCAGGCCGGTGCCGGAATGGATATCGCCGTTCGCATAGATCGGGCCGTCATGCAGCACGAACAGCGGCCGGCCCTTGGCCTTGGCCCGCAGCTTTGCGTAGAGGTCCATCTCGGCCCAGCGCGCCAGCCATTTGGGCTCGGCTTCGGGCAGACCCGCCTTCATGGGAAAGTCTGTCGCGGGCAGGAACAGAGTCGCGCGGTAATCGGGCGATTCGGCGGGTTTTTCGGGCTTTTCGGACATGGGTGACCGCTTCTAACAGGGGCCTCCGGAACCGTCCAGCTAGGGCGTTTTGGCGAGGATTTCCCGCGCCTTGGCGGCATCAGCGGCGATCTGGGCGATCAGCGCCTCCAGATTGGGGAATTTTGCCTCGGCCCTGATCCAGCGCACCAGCTCCACCGAGAGATACTTGCCGTACAGGTCGCCGTCGAAATCGAACAGATGTGTTTCCATCAAGGGCACATTCACCTGGTACATCGGGCGGATGCCGAAATTGGCGACGCCGTCATGGCGCGACACCACCTTGTCATTGTCCAGGATGCTCACCCGCACCGCATAGACGCCGAAGGCCGGCGCCAGGCAGTGCCCCAGATGCATGTTGGCGGTGGGAAAGCCCATGGTGCGGCCGCGCGCATCGCCATGCTCGACCCGGGCCTCCACCGCCCACCAATGGCCCAGCAGCCGCGCCGCCTCTTCCGGCTTGGCCGCTTTCATCAGCTGGCGGATCAGGGTTGAGGAAATCTTCTCGTCACCGGAGGCGGTGACGGTATCGAAGGCGGTGACACTGAAGCCTTCCATCTCGCCCATGTAGGACAGCGCCGCCAGGTTTCCCGCACGGTCCTTGCCGAATTCAAAGTCATGGCCCACCACCGCGCCGCTGATGCCAAGCCCGTCCAGCAGAACGGTCTGCACGAATTCCTGCGGGCTGCGCCGCGCCATATCGGCGTCGAAGGGCAGCGCGAACAGTGCGTCGACCCCCAGATCGGTCAGCAGGCGCGCCTTGGCGCGCAGCGGTGTCAGGCGGAACGATTCCGGGTCCCCTCCTTCCTGGCGAAGGGCGCGGAAATATTCCTGCGGGTGCGGCTCGAAGGACAGCACCGCCAGCGGCGCCTTGCGCGCCTCGGCCTGGATTTTCGCTTCCGCGATCAGCGCGCGATGACCGCGATGGACGCCGTCGAAATTGCCGATCGCCACCACCGCGCCGCGCAGGCCAAGAGGCACTTCTTCATAATGCCGGAATATCTTCAACGTCAGTCTTTCACCGCCGGCCGCCGGGGCGCCAGCACATGCGCCTCCGATTCCAGCACCAGCCGGTCATCGACCTTGCAGACGCAATCCAGCACCACGGCCCGGCCGTTGACCTCGCGCACGGTGGCGGAAGTGGTCACCGTGTCGCCGATCCGCACCGGCGTCTTGAAGACGATGCTGGCGGACAGGAAAATCGATCCGTCCCCCGGCAGCACGGTGCCGATCAGGGCCGAGATATAACCGATGGAAAAGGCGCCATGCGCGACCCGGCCGCGGAATACCGTTTTCTTGGCGAAGTCCTCGTCGAAATGCACCGGATTCATGTCGCCGGTCGCCTCGCCGAACAGCTGGATGTCGCGCTCGGTGACGGTGCGCTGGATCTGCGCCGTCACACCGGGCTTGAGTTCGTCGAGATAGACACTGGTCATGGCATTACCATTTCAGGGCGCGGGTGACGGTGGCGGCATGGGCCCCGTAACGCGCGAACAAGGCGGCGAGATGTTGGGGAGTATAGGGGGCGATGTCCTCGCCATGAACCCCATCGGCGATGAATAGAACCGGCAGGCCCGCGGCATTGGCGCCCCGTATGTCGGTGACCAGCCCGTCGCCCACCGCCAGAGGGTTTTTCGGACTTATTGGATTTCCCGCTCGCTGACCGCTCGCGGCGGCGGCGGCGGCCAGGGCCGCGGCATAAACCGGCAGATGCGGCTTGCCGTAATAGACCACTTCGCCGCCCAGGGATTCGTACGCCTGGGCTAGTGATCCGGCGCAATAGAGCAGCTTGGGCCCGCGATGCACCACCAGGTCGGGATTGGCGCACAGCATGGCCAGCCCCCGCGCCTTCATCGCCGCCAGCACCCCGGCATAGTCCGCCGGGGTCTCGGTCATGTCGTCCACCAAACCGATGCACAGGGCCAGGTCGGCCTCCTCGATCCCGGTACGGCGGATATCCAGCCCGGCGATCATCGGAAGGTCGCGGTCGGGCCCTATATAATAGAGGGACAGCGTCTGGTGCGCGCTGCGGCGGGCCAGTTCATCGCGGGTGGCGCCGCCGGAGCTGACAATGGCGTCATAGCAACCGGCCGGCAGGCCAAAACTGGCGCACTGGGCGGCAACCTCTTCGGGCACGCGCGGGGCATTGGTCAGCAGCACCACCGGCCCATGCCTTTCCTTGAAGCGGAACAGGGCGTCGGCGGCGGCGGGGTGGTGGCGCGCGCCGTCATGAATCACGCCCCAGACGTCGCAGATCAGCGCGTCATGGCCGGAAGCGATTTCGGAAAGGCCGGAGATCAGGCGGGGGAGTGACATAACGGGCCAAGCGGTATGCCGCCCTGCCCTTCGGGTCAATGCCGCAAATCAGCCGGCTTTCTTGCCGGCCACGCTTGTCGTGGCCCAGCGGGCGTCAGCCCGCCTTCTTGAAAGGCAGAATGGCGGCCGGTTCCAGCGCGCTGATGGGTTTGAGCGAATCCTCGCGCACGGCGCGCGGCTCGCCGAACAGGTAGCCCTGGGCATAGTCCACGGCATAGTCCAGCAGCTGCACCACGGTCTTCTCGTCCTCGACCCGCTCGGCGATCAGGTTGAGGCCATGGCGGGTGAGCAGTTTCTTGAAATCCTCGGCGGCGACATAGGCGCCCGCGCCGGTCATGCCGCGCGTCAGGGTGCCCGACCGCACCTTCAGGTGGCGGAAGCCGATGGCCTTGAGGCGCAGGAAGTCCAGCTTCAGGGTTTCGACATGGTCCATGGAAAGCGCAAAGCCCATGGTGGCCAGCGAGGTGAGATTCTTTTCGCCTTCGATGCCGGCCTGCAGCACGGCGTCCTGGCTGAATTCGAAAATGATCTGGCCGGCCAGGTCGCGGTTGGTCTGCATGTAGTCGATGAACTGCGGGAAGAATTCCTTGTCCGCCAGGGTCTCGCCGGAGATGTTGCAGAAGATGCCGATGTCGCGGTTCTTCTGGGTCAGGCGGCGCACGATCTGGACGCAGCGGAACAGCAGCAGGTTGTCCACAACGCTCATCAGTCCGGCGGCGCCCGCCACCTGCATGTACTGGGCGGGCATGATGACGTCGCCATTCTCGGCGCGCAGGCGCGACAGCGCCTCGTAATAGCGCAGCTTGCGCTGCGGCAGGCTGACGATGGGCTGCAGATAGAGGTCGACGCGGTTTTCTTCCAGGCTGGAACGGATGGTCTCCAGCAGCTCGCCCTTCTCGCCCAGGGTGTTGAGATAGGCGCTGGCGGGGCCGCGCTGCGCCTTTTGCGCGGGCGCGGGCACGGCAGCGGCGGTGCGCGAGATCTTGCCGGCGAAATCGCGCATCAGGGTCTCGAGCACCTTGAGTTCGGCGACGATCTTCTTGCTCTGGGTGCTGGTGCGTTCCTCGATCAGCCCGCCCAGATCGCTCAGCCGCACACGGGTCTCGTGCAGGGCGGTTTCGAATTCCAGATGACTCTTGCGCAGGTGCGCCAGCTCCCTGGCGACCGTGCGCTTGTCGCGGCGGCGGGCGAATCCGGCCGCGATCTGCTGGACCGAGATAAAGCCCACGATCCCCGACAGGATGGCCACCGGCCAGCCGGTGAACAGCGCCAGCGCCGCCGAAAGGGTGGCGCAGGCGAAGAACACGCTGAGCGAGAGCAAAGCCTTGGTGACGGTGGAGATACGGTCGGTCATGACGGCGATACTGCCGTCAGGCCGTTTCCAATTCCTTAACCACGAAAAACCGGCGGGACCCGGGCCCCGCCGGTTAAGAAGAGGTTAATTGCTGGCGATGCGCACCACCACCCGGCGGTTCTTGGCCTCGTCCACCGAATCCGCGGTGGGCACCGCCAGATCGGTTTCGCCAAAGCCCTGCGCCTTGATGCGCGAGGCCTCGACGCCGCCTGCCGCCAGTTCGCTGGCCACGGCCTGGGCGCGCGCTTCGGAAAGCTTCAGGTTGTGTTTCTTGCGTCCCATGGTGTCGGCATAGCCGGCCACTTCGATGGGCGCAGCGCCCCGGCGCTTGGCGGCGCCGGCGATGGCTTCCAGGATCTTGTGACCGGCGGGCAGCACTTCGGCCGAGTCGGTGGCGAACAGAAGATGGTTGGGCACCGCATATTCGATCCGGTCGGCATCGCGCGTCGAAGCATAGGGCGCGATGTCGGGAACCGCGGCGGTCCTGGTCTGGTTGGTGGAACAGGCGGACAGCAGGGCCGCGCCGAGCAGCACAGGCGTAATGACTCGATACATCGTCATCTCCTCAAGAACGCGCCCAAGCCCGCTGCCATGAGGGAGGCCAAAGATGGCGAATTGCAGGCGGGAACCCGTCCATCACAGGGCGCAAACAAAAGCCCCGGCCTTTCGGCCGGGGCTTTCGCACGCTCCACTTAACCTGGCTGGGCCTAGTTGCGGTCACGCCAGCCGCCATGGCGTCCGCCGCCGTCACCACGCCCGCCCCAGTTGCTCCCGCCGCCTTGCGGCGCGGCCTGTTGCTGGGGAGCAGCCTGCTGCTGCGCCGCCGGTTGCTGGGCCTGACGCTGGCGCCAACCACCGCCGCCACCGAACGACTGCGGCTGCTGTCCCTGCGCGAAGCTGCGCTGGCGATAGCCACCGCCGCCGAAGGCGCGTTGCTGCTGCTGCTGGGGCGCGGCGAAAGTCTGCGGCTGGCTCTGCTGGCCGAAGCTGTTCTGGCCGAAGCCCTGGCGGTTGCTCCAGCGCTGGCGATAGCCGCCATTGCTGCCGCCGAAGTTTTGCGTCGTGCCGGGCGCAAAGCTGCTGTTGCCGCCAAAGCTGCGCTGCTGGTAACCGCCATAGTTGCGCTGGCCGTAATTCTGCTGGCCATAGCTGCGCTGGCGATAACCGCCGCCATTGTAGCCGCGATACGCGTTGCGGTTGCCATAGCCGCCGCGAGTGCCGCGGTTCTGCTGATACCAGCTGCGGCCCAGCGCCCGGCGGAAGTTGCCGCCGCGATACTGCGAGCTGCGCCAGCCGCCATGGATCCAGAACTGCCGGCGTCCGCCGAAGTCGCGATAGTAAAGCGGGCCGGTCAGCCAGCTATTGTCGTAATAGACCTCGCCGTCATAGATCGGCAGGTCGTAATAGTCTTCCGGGCAGCCATATTCGTCGCAATAGCCCATGCCGTATTCGTCGCCATAGCCTTCCTGGCCGTACGCGCCATAGGCGTCGTCTGCATACTGGTCATAGCCGCCATAGGGGTACGGCTGGTACGGCTGCGCGCTGGCCGGCTGCAAAGCAAACGCGCCGGTCACACCGAAGGCGACGATGGCCGCTTTGGCAAAGGTCTTCATGTCGTTTCACTCCGCTGGGCCTGCCGCTTCCAAAGGCCTTATGCACGCGCGAAGATTCGCGCTTGAGGATGAGAATGGTGGCGGCGCGCTGAACCCAGTCTGAACGGATTGTGTTGAGGTTCCACAGGTCCGCCTCCCTTTCGTGCGCGCAGCGCATCGAAGTGGGGTGAGGAAGGCGGTCAAGCCTTCCGAACGCCGTAGCAGTGCTTGCGCTGCGAAGGCCGGAGGGGTTCATCAGAAAAGAAAACGGCGCCGGATGATCCGGCGCCGTTTTCCGTTCAGATGGCGACGTGCCTAGTGCCGTCCGCGATAGCCGCCACGGTAGCCGCCGCGATTGTAACCACCGCGATAGCCGTAGCCACCGCGATAACCGCCATAGCCGCCACGATAGCCATAGTTGCTGCGGTAATAGCCGCCGCGATACCCGCCATAATAGGGCCGCGGGTAATAGGCGTAGCTGGGGCCGTAATAGCGGCGATAGCCGTAATAGTAGGGGTCGTAGCTGGGATAGTAGCCGCCGGCATAGAAGTAGGGATCGTAATAGCCACCGCGATAGCCATAGCCGCCACCATAATAGCCGGGATAGCCGAAGTTCAGGCCGACCGACACCTGGGCGGCGGCAGGGGCGCTGGTCGCAACGCTTGCGGCGGTGCCGACACCGGCCAGCATCAGCGCTCCCAGAACCATTTTCGCGAATTTGTTCATCTGGTCTCTCCTTTGATTCTGCAGGCTCCCCTCTGCTGGTGACGATCTTGGGAAGGTCTGGCTGAACCGCAGATGAACAAATTTAAGCCAGCTTTCACGTTGCCGCGAGGGGGCCGAAAGCCTCCAAAATGCCCCCCGGACGAGCCCCATTCCGGCCCTCGGGAACCCGCCCGCCCTTGACCGTGGCCCCGGGGGTTCCTAAATACCGGTCGCACGCTCTGGCACTCATCGGGTGTGAGTGCTGTGTTTCGTAAAAAACCCAATAAGTTCAAATTCTTAGGAAAGAGGATCCCAATGAAATTCCGTCCGCTTGGCGACCGCGTCGTGGTCCGCCGCATCAAGGAAGATCAGAAGACCGCTGGCGGCATCATCATTCCCGACACCGTCGCGGAGAAGCCCCAGGAAGGCGAAATCATCTCGGTCGGCCCCGGCGCCATCGACGAGAAGACCGGCAAGCGCACCCCGCTGGAAGTGAAGGCCGGCGACTATGTGCTGTTCGGCAAGTGGTCGGGCACCGAGGTCAAGCTTGATGGCGAGGAGCTCCTGATCATGAAGGAATCCGACGTCATGGGCGTGCTCGAAGGCAAGAAGGCCAAGAAGTAACAGCCCTCGCCGCACACCACACACATCCAAACAACAGAATTCAGGAGATTTAAGATATGGCTGCCAAGGACGTGAAATTCGGCGCCGACGCCCGCGAGAAGATGCTTCGCGGCATCGACATCCTCGCCGACGCCGTGCAGGTGACGCTGGGCCCCAAGGGCCGCAACGTCGTGATCGACAAGTCGTTCGGTGCCCCGCGCACCACCAAGGACGGCGTGACGGTCGCCAAGGAAATCGAACTGGCCGACAAGTTCGAGAATATGGGCGCCCAGATGGTGCGCGAAGTCGCCAGCAAGACCAATGACATCGCCGGCGACGGCACCACCACCGCCACCGTGCTGGCCCGCGCCATCGTGCGCGAGGGCAGCAAGTCGGTTGCGGCCGGCATGAACCCGATGGACCTGAAGCGCGGCATCGACCAGGCGGTGGAAGCCGTTGTGGCCGACCTCAAGAAGCGCTCCAAGAAGGTCAAGTCGAACGACGAAATCGGCCAGGTCGGCACGATCAGCGCGAACGGCGACAAGGAAGTCGGCGACATGATCGCCAAGGCGATGGCCAAGGTCGGCAACGAAGGCGTCATCACCGTTGAGGAAGCCAAGGGCCTGGTGACCGAGCTGGATGTCGTCGAAGGCATGCAGTTCGACCGCGGCTATATCAGCCCCTACTTCATCACCAACCCCGACAAGATGGTCGCCGAGCTGGGCGACTGCCTGATCCTGATCCACGAAAAGAAGCTCACCAGCCTGCAGCCGATGCTGCCGGTCCTGGAAGCCGTGGTGCAGTCGGGCCGTCCCCTGCTGATCATCGCCGAGGAAATCGAAGGCGAAGCCCTGGCCACCCTGGTGGTCAACAAGCTGCGCGGCGGCCTGAAGGTTGCCGCCGTCAAGGCGCCGGGCTTCGGCGATCGCCGCAAGGCCATGCTGGAAGACATCGCCATCGTCACCGGCGGCCAGGTCATCAGCGAGGACATCGGCATCAAGCTTGAGAACGTCAAGCTGGACATGCTGGGCAAGGCCAAGACCGTCAAGATCGACAAGGACAACACCACCATCATCGACGGCGCCGGCAAGAAGGCCGACATCCAGAGCCGTGTTGCCCAGATCAAGGCGCAGATCGAGGAAACCACCAGCGACTATGACAAGGAAAAGCTGCAGGAACGTCTGGCCAAGCTGGCCGGCGGCGTTGCGGTGATCCGCGTCGGCGGCGCCACGGAAGTCGAAGTCAAGGAGCGCAAGGACCGCGTCGATGACGCCCT
>Ga0114978_10005354_pt1 | contig 10258 bp, 9 predicted proteins | sample S_140212_EF_Meta_FD_87027 | JGI IMG/M metagenome (GOLD analysis project Ga0114978, IMG submission 87027) | Freshwater microbial communities from Lake Simoncouche, Canada to study carbon cycling - S_140212_EF_MetaG | ecosystem: Environmental > Aquatic > Freshwater > Lake | place: Lake...
CGTTCATGCGGACCTGACTGTTCAAGTCTGTGGGCGCAAGAATTTAAGGACAAGCGCGGCCAAGAAATGTGGGATGAATATTTCCCCAATCGTAAGGTAGTCATCAATAACAACGAAGATCAGAAGTTTATGGTTAAGTTAAAGCCATATCTCTCTGACGTTACAGAAGTATACTTTGCTGGTGGAGAGATCATCATCACACCAGAGCATTATGAATGCCTTGATTACTGGATTGAGAACGGACAGTGTGATACTATTGAATTGAATTACACTACTAACTTCTCTACACTACATGGATTTAAGGACAAGGACTTGCTTTCTTATTGGAGCAAGTTCAAAAATATTCAAGTCTGGGCCTCGCTAGATGCACACGGTGAACTAGCCGAATGTATTCGTAAGGGTACTGATTGGAACAAAGCAGTCGCTAATATCAAGAAGCTGAAAGAAGAAATTCCTCATGCACAGTTTCAGATCACGCCTACTATCTCTATCTGGAACATCTTCAAGTTCCCTGACTTCTTTGACTATATGATTGAAAACGAGTTAATTGATCTAAAGATTAGTCCTAGATTTAATCTTGCTACGTTCCCGTGGTATGCTAATATCATGATCCTTCCGAAGCACGTAAAGAATAGACTGATCGAACTTTACAGAGTGTATCAGAACAAGTACGGTAAACACAACATAGAAGTCTACAATGGCTTCAAGATGATCATCTACAATCTTTCTCAAGGGGAAGAGAACAAGGGCGGTATCTTAGAGTTCAAGCAATTTAATGATGAGCTTGATAAATTCCGTAATGAGAAATTTGAAGACCTCGTGCCAGAGATTAAGGAAGTATACGAGTGGGCTGCCAGTTAAAAGCGATTGAAGCGCCAGACAAGTACTTGGCTGTAACATGGCAAGTAAACAATCTCTGCAATTTTAGTTGCAGTTATTGTAACCCTGGAAACTGGGCTGGCGCTAATCCTAATAACGGCAATCTTGATATCTACATCAATAATCTAAAAGAGATCATTAGTAAGTATAAAGCAGTAGGCTACAAGAACTTCAAGTTCTTTTTCAGCGGGGGCGAACCAACAGCTTGGCGCAACTTTATTACCATCTGTGAATTTCTAAGAGCAGAGACAGAATGCACTATCGCTGTCAATACTAATCTATCACGCCCGCTAGCTTGGTGGGAAAAGCATCATCACTTGTTTGATGATGTCGTTGCATCGTTTCATGTTGAACAGGCTAAGAAAGAACGGTATGTTGAAAACACGATGTATCTCTGTGATAAAGTCAACTACCTTTCAAGTAAGATGCTCATGCACGATGAACGTTTTTGGGAAGTAGTTGAATTTGGTAATAGTCTCAAGAAGATACTACCTAATTACTTTATTGAATGGACTCCTCTATACGACGAATTAAATCACGTTACTGGACCTTGGAAGTATAACGATCCTGCTAAAGAAGAATTCTTTAAGACGCATACTATTGAGATGCATCAGAGCATTCCGAAGCCAAACAAGCGCGGCGAGACTGTAAGTTATAATAGATACGATGACGATACTACTAGTGTCTGTAATGCTAACGAGTTGATCGTAAACGGGCAGAATTTCTTCAGCGGTTGGAAATGTAACGTCGGTGACTGCATCTTTATTAATCCAGTAGGTGATGTCAGTCTTGCTTCATGTGGACAGACAGGCGTAGTTGGTCATATTCTAGATGATATTTCTCAAGTAGGTCCAAAGCAGATCACTTGCTTTAAGGACATGTGCATGTGTGGAACGGATATTATTATTCCTAAATTCAAATAGGATAAATAATATCATGGATGATAAGATCAAAATTGTATATAATTGGATAGGTCCCAAAGGACCTATCTGGAACACTGAGTTACCCAACGTACTTAATTTTGCTAGAATGGCAGAAGGCGTAGGTGAGATTACTTCTCACAAATACTTCTGTGACGATCTAGCTAATTTCTTTAAGTGCGGGTCTAGTCCAGACTATGAAATATATCCTACTGTATCAATGCGGCACAACGGTGACCCGAGGCCTTTCATCCTTCCCTTTACTCTATCATGGAGAACCCCGTTCGAAAGATATTTTGCTGGCAGCGAGGGTTTACTTGAATTTTCTCATACCCCGGCTCTAATCGAAGGACTGATTCGCCATAGTAATGGGTATCTGCTCATCAATCATAGTATTGAAGCATTCATGGGAACAGGTTATATAGAGGCATTACATTCATATTTTGGATCAGTTAAACAGTTTCCTCTGCACAAAATTATATACTTGACCGGTTGCATTAATGCTAATGAAGTATACGAAAAATATTGTTCTGATCGTGGCATTCCAAATGATACTCATCATAGACTGTCTATTGTAACCTATCCTATATCGTTCACTGCTTTCGTATCAAATACTGAGCAAGAAGATGCAACGCCCCCGTATGACATTGAAACAATTCCTCCTAAACTATTCCTAATGTGGAATCGTAGACTGCGTGATCATCGTATCGAACTAGCGGTAAACTTAGAGAGACATAATTTAGTAGACCGATCATTGATTAGTTTCAGCGACGAAGATCAAGATTATCCAGGTCGAAACATCATGCATAGATTTAATTACGATAGACTATCGCAAATCTTCGATATTGACCGAGAATATATACAAAAATTTATTTTAAGATTGCCTCTAGTCCTTGACGGTGCAACCAACATTACGCAGATGTGTCAAGATTATGGGAACGCTACACGTTCTTATTATCAACAGACCTTAATAAGCATTGTAACCGAAACTAATTTTTATGATAGTGAGATTTCACTTACAGAGAAATCGTTTAAGCCTTCTAAAGAGAAGCACCCCTTCATCATTGCAGGCGTGTCCGGTGCACTTAAAGGTATGCACGAGTTAGGCTTTAAGACATTCAGTGAGTTCTGGGACGAATCATATGATCAAATAGTTGATCACGGCGAACGAATGAACGCTATCATGAGTGTTGTAGGTGAAATCGGTACTTGGTCTGATGAGAAGATTTTAGACTTTAGACGCAGAGTAAAGCCTATACTAGATCATAACTACGAGATTATTCGCAATGCCAGTACTGACACTACAGTAGCAAAGATTACTAAGATAGTAAGAGGCCAGTAATGGATTATAGTCAATACGAAGAACAAATTCATATTAAAGAATTCTTTGGAGACCGTATTGGCTCATTCTTAGATGTAGGTGCAGCAGATGGCATCACGTTTAGTAATGTGTATGAACTGTTATTAAATGGATGGTCAGGAGTTTCAGTAGAACCAGAGACACAGACGTTTCGTAATCTTATCAACAATTATGAACAGTTTGGCAACCGTTCTGAACTAGTAGTATCTGTGATTGATACTAAAGAAGGATTTGTAACCTTCTACGAGAATGGCCAATTAAGTTCTACATCACAACAGCACATGGAACATTGGGACTGGCATAGACAGCAACATGGTTATGAATGGCGTCCAATCACTCACTATGCTATTACATTGAACACTCTGTTAAAGAACTATGCTGCACGTAACTTCGATTTTATTAGTGTTGACATTGAGGGACAGAATCGAGAAGTAGTATGCAGCACTGATTGGAATCTTGCTCCTAATTGTAAGCTACTATGCATTGAACACGATACCCACGACGAAGCTATCATAGACCATCTAACACAGTACGGGTTCACTATGTATAAAAGAACCCCAGTTAATTTATTAGTGAGCAGAAATATATGAAAACAATTCTAGTATGTGGAGCCGGAGGCTTCATCGGAACACACTTAGTTGAGAGTTTAAAGTCTCAAGGGCATTATATTGTAGGGGCTGATCTAAAGTCACCCGAATATTCAGAGACTGCGGCTGATGCTTTCTATCGCATAGACCTACGTGTCGCCAATAATGTAGACACGCTGTTTGACTATCACAAGATTGACGAAGTATATCAATTGGCAGCAGACATGGGTGGCGCTGGATATATTTTTACGGGCGAGAATGATGCTGACATCATGCACAACTCTGCGACAATAAATCTAAACGTCCTTGACGCTATGCGTAGATTCAACGTGAAGAAAGTCTTCTATAGCTCAAGCGCATGTATGTACCCATCTCACAATCAGGAGTCAACGGATAAACCTATTATGTCGGAAGACTCGGCATACCCTGCAAATCCTGATAGCGAGTATGGTTGGGAGAAGCTATTCAGTGAACGTTTGTATATGACTTACGCTCGCAATTACGGAATCGAAGCCCGCATCGCTCGCTTACATAATGTATTTGGGCCGCTAGGTTCATGGAACAACGGTAAAGAGAAAGCCCCTGCTGCATTGTGTCGTAAAGTCGCACACGCAGATAATAACGGTGTGATCGAAGTATGGGGCCCAGGTGTGCAGACTAGATCATTTATGTATATTGATGAATGCATCGAAGGCATTCACCGTCTGATGGACAGCGATGTTACAGTCCCTATCAATCTTGGTAGTGAACGTATGATTAGTATTAATGACTTAGTGTTGTTAATTGCTAGCCTCACTAATAAAAGGGTGAGCATCAACAATGTTGATGGTCCGATCGGTGTCATGGGCAGAACGTCTGACAACACATTGATACGAGAATTGCTTGACTGGGCACCGGCCGATGATCTAGAAGCCGGTCTAACAAAAACTTATAAATGGATTTCGGAACAATTAGAACATGTCGACCAAAGCAATTAAATTTTTTCATATATGGAATCTTCCAAAAGAACCTACATCTGTGGTTGTACACAATGAACATGAGAGTATAAGTCATGTTATATTGTTTTCCGGAACAGAATACGCATATGAACGTACTTGCGGTGAAGTAGAAGAATTAGAGAAAACTGTTGATGCTTGTAATCAGTATGGTATCCCAGTCACAATGCTGACTGCAACTTATACTTATAATAAGAATTTGATTAATTGGAACGAAGATAGATATAAGAATGTAACTATCATTGACTGGCCTCCTTATTGGATAGCGTGTATGGGTTGTATGATCAATACTGTAACTACCTATGAAAGAAATCGTGATTTTGGTAATGATATCCGCGATCCAAATACAAATCTAAATACTAACATAGAATATCTGTTTCTATCACTAAACAATCAACCTAGATTGCATCGTTGCTTAACAATGGATCTATTGGCTAAGTATAATCTGATAGATAAGGGAGCTATTGCCTGGCGTGATGTAATGCGGCATCTTGAAGAAACTCGTACTGATGTGGTATGTGAGAGTGTCAAAGAGAATATCTATAATTGGAAGTATTGGACTCCAAAAAAGATGACACTAACAGAGGGTGATAAGTTCGATACGTCTTTTCCAGAGTGGTGGATCCTTCCCCGGCACTACTCACACTCATTTATGCATCTTGTTCCTGAATGTGATGATAACGTGTTTCTGATATCAGAGAAAGCAGCAGTGCCACTACTATTCAATAAACTGTTTTTAGCCGCTGGCCCAAAGAACTATCATGCTAATGTCAAAGACATGGGCTTCAAGCTATATGATGAACTATTCGACTATTCGTTTGATAGCGAAGATGATCAAGAGTTGCGCTACGAAGGCTTAATACAAAACATCAACAAGTATAGAGATAAGTCATCAGTGGAACTTGAACAGTTGATTCATTCTGTTAGAGACAAGTTAACGTTTAATCGCACACATGCGCTTGCTCTTGCTAGAACTATGCCAATCCGTTGGACTGAATTAATAGATGTATCTCAAGAACGTTTGACTATAGATGAAATTAATAAGCTACCCTTAGTATGACAATGCTAAACCTTAATGATCCTCGCATTTTTTGGACAAAGCCAGAACCTAGGATAGACAGTTCCTCAATATGGCCGTACACAGCTATAGACGATTTGCTGTTTAAGTCTAAGGAAAATTTCTATTTGATTAATGCGATGGATAATACTGTATTTGATGTTTTTCCGTCGGAAACAATAATTCCTATTCATATACTGAATGCCATGAAGAAGGGCAATGCCACACTGCTGATTCGTAATATATTTCACGGTTATCATAGTCTAGTCGGAGATGTGTATAAAAACTTTATAATTAAGCATAGGATTGATCCTAAAAATGTGCTTATAGCAAGTGAATCTGCGGATATGGATAAAGAAATACAATTAGTAGCGCAAAAATTTAATTTGCCGCCGTGTCGATGCAGATGGACTAGGATACTTGAAAACGCAACTAGATATCATAACCAAGATATAAGCATAGACGGTACTCTACAAAAAAAGTATTACGAAAAGAAATTTTTGAGTTATAACGGTAATCGTACATGGTCTCGAAATGCTATTGTTTTACTTTTGAAAAGTCAGGGAGTAATTGACAAGGGATATGTCAGTTATAACAGTAGACACACCTTAGAAGAACTAAAGGGGTTAAGCGAAGAAACCTATATTACAGTGTATCTGTCCTTAGTAACTAGAGAACACTTAACAGCACATTCGAATTCAGAATTCCCCCTTGCACCAAATATAAGTGCTTCACAAAGTCCGGCAGCCAGTCGAATAGGTGAACTACTTGAAGCAAACAAAGAAGAATTATTACAACTTGATCAAATACTCCTAGATAAAGTACTAGCTAATGATCAACTGCAACTAGGAGAAAAGGAGTATTATCAAAACACTTACTTCAGTGTTGTGACTGAAACTGCTTTTCCAGACTTAGCATTTTGGGATAGGTACACAGACTCTACGCTAACGGACAGAGGGCGACTATTAAGCGAGAAGATATTCAAACCAATTCTAGTACAGCATCCTTTTGTCGTAGTATCGAATCCTAGAACACTAGAACTTATGAGAAGTATTGGTTACAAGACTTTTCATCCATACATTGACGAGACATACGATACTATTGAGGATCACGCAACTAGACTATTAGCTATCACAGATGAAGTTAAACGATTGTGTGAAATGAGCGAGATAGAGGTCTATGAGTTCATAGACAATATCCTACCTATATGTGAATATAATAAAAAAGTATTACTCGAAAAGACTAAATTCTCAGACGATCTTATATTGTAAAGTTTCCGTTTCCGTAACTCTTGCGTTCTTTCACTGGATCATTAAGTTTGTCGGCAATGATATTCTTTAGAACATACCGCTCTTCCATAATATCTCTAACATATAATGCTCTGCGTCCAATCTCGGCTAGGTCAAACTGATCGTCTACCCGCTTTTTCTTGAAATCGTCTTCGACTTCCCAGACTCTAGCGTGTACATCATATAGTCGATCAAGTTCTTCTTTGATTGACTCTAAATCAATGAGTTCCATTTGTTCTGCATAGAAGTCTAGTTCTTCTTTATTGTTGCCTAGCTTAGAAAACTTCAACTTAGCAATGCAGTATCTATCTACTAGTTCAATTACTGGAAACTTAAACATTTGGCATCTCTCGTATATGATTTAATATAACCTCAGCAGCTTGTCGTTGTTGCAACGCATTAGTGTGATAACCAGGATCACGCTTTGGCGGATCCACTACAAGAAACTCTTTTAATGCTTCAATCAAATCTATTGTTAACCATGGACAAGTGGGAATTACATTTATTGGATCACGGCAAATCACATGTGGAATACCCGACAGGTGTAATTTATGCAATACAGCATACATCATCCATTTGTCAACTTGCGTTTTCCAGTCCGGGTAGTATAGGTATCTAAACCAATCCTTTATTGCTTGTTCTTTTTCGACAGGGTCGCTACATCTAGCAAACGCCCGAGGATTGACATTATCAACTATCCCTACTATGTTAGTGCTTATCATGTTAGGGTTTTTATTTAACCAAGGGTGATTGGAAGATACAGATTCTTTATGTGAATAAAAAATGTCTTCTATAGTAAACTGTTTTCTTGGAACAGGTGTGTCGATGGGAAACTCAATCCTATCTGCATAGGTCGTTCCCACTAATATGAAGTCTGCTTTATTTTGTATCGCAGTATCAACCTGTATTGCGATGCCGCCGTTGCTCATTCCTCCCCTGCTGTATGGAATTAATTCATAACCCAAACTCTCGGCTATTATTTCTGAAAAGTGAGTACCGGGGAAACGAATCACAGGTGACATGTGGCTGTCCCCGCACACTATCATCTTACGCATCTAATACCTCTACATGCGGAAAATACTTTAGAAAAAGATCGTCTGGATGATTGCGTACTTGTTTGATGCGACTACTTATCTCAGTAAAGAAGTTCCAAGCTAGCGGCATGAACACGATCTTATCCTCATCAGTAAACGAGTTCAAAGCGTCAAAGGATTTGATCGGGCTATTTGTTCCTGGTGTGAATAGATTTTGTTTTAACGGACTATCATCAAGGATCAAGTCTAGTGGTTCATCAATATAGTTTAACAATGTATTGCCTTTAGCTGCTGCACCGGCTCCTACGATCTTGTATCCCTGTTTCTTAAACTTGTCAATAGTATTCTTGAGTTCAGTCATATTTGTTTTGACATTCTCTTCCCAGATAGAATAGGTATCCTGTCTATTAAGTTTAGCTTCCATAGCAATCAGATTAGATATATTAAAGTGGCTACTACGGGTTGTAGATAGAACAAATACATAACTATTACCATGAATAGGAGTCTTGATTACGTTGACGAGATTAAGTCCGGCTCTCTTAGCTAGCTCGTTCATACTGTTTATGTTAAAGAAGTTTACATGCTCGTGGTAGATAGTATCAAATTCGTTATTCAATACCATATCTGCTTGACTAGTCTGGACAAACAATAGTGTATGATCACTCATTAGGTTCTTACAAGCCTGTAAAAATTCTAATGGATTGGGATTGTGAGCGCATACGTTTTGTGCTACGATGGCGTCTAGCGCAGCATCAAGCGTGATATGAGGACCAAAGTAATCACACATGATGGTGTGATTCTTTGAACTTGTCGGATATATGTTTTCTGCTGGGTCAACGCCATATGTGTTGAATCCTAGCTCTTTAAAGTAATTTAACTGTGTACCATCATTGCAGCCAATGTCCAACACGTTTAATGTTCTCGCTTCGATGTTTTCTAACACATACCCAGCAAACCATTTACTGTAATCCTTGAGAGTTTGGCTCGTTCCTGCTACATAAAGATAATTGGCGTAGATGATTTTAGGATCGACAGTGTGACTCAACTGTAAGTGATAGCAATCTCCGCATAGATTCACTGCTAGCGGATATACTTCTTGCTGCTTTGGTTCAACCTCAAAGCTATTTGCTAGGGGCTGCTTTCCTAAGTCAAGTGCTAAACGAAGATGCTCACCGCCGCAAGCCAAACACTTACTGTTCTCTGATACATTACTCATATCTAATAAATCTATTTCTATTGCTAAACGTGGTCTTGTCAATGTTGTCTGTAAGTTCAGTCACGATACTTTTGATGGATTCCTGAAAAGTGAAGTCATACGTCTTAGTTACTTTGGTGACATCCATCATGAAGTCATACGCCCCAGCCACATCAGGGGTTTCTATGATTTTGGAAGACAACATATTGTTTACTGATGCACTGATATCTTCTACCGTTGCACTAATGCTGGCTAGATTATAAATGCCGGAGATCGGGTTCTGAATCACTTTGTCAACTACCCTAGAAATGTCTGCGATACCTAGAATAGGGCGAGAGATATTCTTGTTGTTGATAGAGATGACTCCCTGCTCAACAGACTTTTTGGTCATTGAGTTGATCATGAGTTCTTCTCTGATGTTAGGGCTCCAGCCGTTCACTGTACCAAATCTAAAGCCGACGATCTTATATCCGTCTTTGATGAATTTTTCTGCATGAAGATCGATACTATATTTGGTAAGATCATAGTAGTTGATAGGCTTGAAGTTTAATGAAACGTCTTCTGTTGTTATTAAGTTCTTGGAACCGTACACGCTTCCGCTACTAGCATAGATGAGCAATTGCGACTTGTCTAGCTTACCGACTAGGTCTACGAAGTTGTTGACGTTATTAATCCAACCGGACGTTATGATACCTTCACACATCTTGACAGAGCTATGCCCTGCAAGTAGTATCACAACATCAAATTTGCTGAGATAGGCTTTGGATAGTGTTCTGTAGTCTGCTTCTAGGCTACTACCCAAATTTTTACCAAACCAACATATATCTACACTAGACATGTTATAGATTGAGGATAGATCGTGTATAAGTCTAGAACCGATATACCCATTCCCGCCTATAACAAGTACTTGTTTTGCCATTATTAGTGTCCGTCTCCGATAAG
>Ga0114978_10005358_pt1 | contig 10255 bp, 5 predicted proteins | sample S_140212_EF_Meta_FD_87027 | JGI IMG/M metagenome (GOLD analysis project Ga0114978, IMG submission 87027) | Freshwater microbial communities from Lake Simoncouche, Canada to study carbon cycling - S_140212_EF_MetaG | ecosystem: Environmental > Aquatic > Freshwater > Lake | place: Lake...
CTCCCGCAGGTACCACTGCCAGGTTTTCACTTCCGATGCGGCGAGCGTATTGCTGGTGCCGTCGATGAAGTCGCGCGTGCTCGTACTGCCGTTTGGACCGAATGCGCCCGTGCCAATCTCATTCTTGATGGGATTCCAGATAAACCACTGACCGTAGTTCATCGCATAGTTGATTGGCACCCAGTTCACCGCCCCATCGGGATAGATCTGGTGATTGACTTCGCTGGGGCAGGCGAAGATCGGAACGCGTGCCTCGGTGACCTTTGGCTGGCTGGCGTATGTTTGGCTGAAGTCGATGAGGTTGCTCAAGTTCGCCTGATCCAGATAGGGCAGAATCCGCGCCTGCACCGACCAGCCGCCCGCAGATTGCAGCGTATTAAAGGGGTACGTTGAAGCCGGCGGGAAGACCGTGAACGAATCGTGGTAGTTATGCAGTGCCAACCCCAGTTGCTTGAGATTGTTCTTGCACTGTATCCGTCGCGCGGCTTCGCGAGCCTGCTGGACAGCCGGAAGCAGCAGTGCAATCAAAACGGCAATAATGGCAATAACGACCAACAATTCAATCAAGGTAAACCCTCGTCGGCAACGCTTCATCTTGGAAACCCCACGCAAAAGAAACCCAAATTCACCTTGAAAATCGACTCTCAAGCAATAACACTGAGATTGAGACTCAGTCTCAATACGATTCTAGGCGAGTGGGAAGTTGATTTCAAATCGGAGTTGGCAGAAATCTCAAGATTAAGAATTCGTGATCTTTTCGTAGCTGGTCAGTCGTGGATTCCACCGACGCAGGGTCGGGTGGAGAGCCGTTTTGTTCTGGGTCCAAGTCCCAAAGGGACGACAGTCAATAGCCAGGGGCGTAAGCCCCTGGACCGGGCAGGACTACGTACCAGAACCCCAACGGGGTGATCGTCGCGTGGATTCGAAATCAACCCCGAGCGCGGGTGCTATCGGGGACTTCCCGGAATTGATCTGCCGCCGCGTTGCAGATGAGGTAAATGGAATTAGCGATTTCTAGCGGTTTACGCCCTTGTTTTACCAAGGTTTTTGCTGAATGCCCGGTTGGGATTCATGGCGAAACTCGCGAAAACGATTCACTTCCGCCGCAACGGGGCGATCGTTCAATTCCGGGAAGTCCCTGATAGCACCCGCGCTCGGGATTGATCGCAAATCCATGCGACGATCACCCCGTTGGGGTTCCGGATTGTGGTCGTGCCGGTTTCCAGGGGCTTACGCCACTGGCTATTCACTTTCGTCCCTTTGGGACTGGGAAACTGAATACACTGGAAGTCGCAATCGGATACGCAAACGCCGAGTCCCCCCAAACGGGGGCTTTACAAATCTCTGTTCACGTGCCCCATGCCCCAGCACGCGCGGCACCCTCGTGTTGCGTCCATACACCCCGTGCCGGTACGCGCAACGACTGGCAAGCTAACACCAAAACTCAGAACGAAATCGCTCTCCACCGACCCCGTGTGTAGGGACCGAACACAAGCGTGGCGCGCGTTCGGAGACATGGGTAACACAAAAAGGCGTTAGTATCACCCTCTTTTTGTATTCGTCCTCTCGTCGCCTGCATCACATCGAATTGGCTGCTCGGCCGATGACCCGCCGATTCACGGGTTGAGTTTCTCAAGGTCCTGCTGCTCGACCCCGTTCGCCTGTTCTCGTACCAGTGCCGTTTGACGCCGTCTTTCCACCTCGATGCGGACCGTATTCGACCGGGTCGCGACGTAGATGGCGTCCCGGCTTCGCTGGTCCTCAATCACAACTGCATCGCCGTCTGCCTTCCATTTCACCTCGTGGATCCCGTCTGCATCGACCCGGAAGAGATCCTCGGCGTTGCGGACCCACGGCGGGATCACGAACCGAAATGAAACCGGCCGGGGCTCGTCGAAAACAAAAGTGCTCGCTTTCAAATCGGGGGTGTAGGCGAGGTCGTTGGCGAACAGCACAACCCCCTCTGGCGCCGCGATGGAGGCCAAGTCCCAGTCGGGCTTTCCGTCCCTGGTCACCCGCTCGAACCGGTATGCGTCCCCCTCCAGGAAATACGGCTCGAGCATGCGGATCTCGCGGCCGATGCGGGTGATCGGCTCCCACGTGTCGGGGAACTTCAAGAGCGACTTGAGACTGAGGTTGAACCAATAGAGCGAGGTGATCCGGGTCGAGAGGGCGTGCAATGCCTGGGCGCGAAGTTCGTCGGGAGTCGGACTTCGCCGCGTCCGTCCCCCGCTGCGGAAACCCCCGCCCCAACCGTCGTGTGGCCCTTGTGACCAATAGGCGCAAGGCATCGGTCGGTTGAGTTCACGCAGCGACCGGCTGAGCTCGCCGATCGTTTCGAGTGGTGCCCCCCAGCCGATCCGCTCAGCCCCCCAGCGGTCGTACTGCCGCCACGCGTCCGCCGCCGGCGCCACAACGCGGTAGGCGTCGTAGTGCGGGTAGTCAGAGAGTCCTGCGTAATTCCGCCAGACCCGCTCTTCCGAGTGCGTAACACTGGTCGCCAGCCGACTGGTCCGGTACGGGAGCAATTTGTCGAAGACTTCCTGCGGTGGCACCGGCCGACCCCCTCCATACTGCGGCTCGCCGAGGAACTCGACGGCATGAATCTTCGGTAGCCAGGCATCGGTGTCCCACTCGTCCAGGGGCCACAGCCGATTGCAGAGCTTGATCGGGTAGCGGTCGTACGACTCGGGCCGGTCGGTATACCCAGGGACACCCTGAATCTGCCCCATATTGATGTGCAACCGGGATAACAACTTCAGGTACGGTTCGTGCTTCAGATTGTCCGCCACCCAGCCCCCGCCGATATCGAACGCCTCGCGTTTGACGCGCAGGTGTTCCCATAACGTCCCCGTGTCTGTTGTCACCTCGACCACCGTATAGCTGAGCGGGAACGGTCGCCCGGCCTTGATTTTGACGAACCCCCGGTCACCCGGCAAGATCATCGCCTCGACCGGGTTCGCCGGTTGTGGCCAGAGCACTTGCCAATCGTTTCCCTCTTTAGGGAGCCACCACCGCAGGGAGGTGACATGGAGCGGCTTGTCGGAACCGTTGGCGAGATGAACGATCACCGTATCGGGCTCGACCCGGCCTTCAGGGGCCAGGAAGTTGATGGCCGAGATCCAGTGAGTCGGAGCCTCGACCGCGACCGTCGATTTTTCCAGACCTTCCGCGTCCAGTACGAATTTCTCGCCGACGCCCCACCGGCTCGACTGGCCGTTGAAGGTCCAGACGGTCAGTCCCCCCTCCGGCGGCTTTTGGGCCGTGGCCAGGTCGTGCCAAGCCCACTCCCCGGCCTGCAGCAGTTCCGCCGGGGTTTTCCCAGCGAATGTCCCCGGTGACGCCTGGCCCTTCACGAACAACTGCACCTTGGCAGCGAGAGCGGGGTCGCGCGGCCGTCGGTACTGCATCCCCTCGGCGATCACGTGCGGAGTTACCGTCACACCGGCGAGTTCCGCCGCCGAAGCCACCGTGAACGAACCGAGAAGAAACACCGCAGCGGCAAAGGGGCGTATCGTCAACATGTGTCGTTTCCGCAAAAAAGTTGAGAGAATCTGATCTTCATCGGACGAGAGCGTCAGAGAACCAAGAATCGGTTGCGGAGATAAAGTCTATCAACGCGACAGGTTGCCTGCAAAGATTTGTGGATCTGGATACCTTTCCGCCCGCGTTTGATACGATCTTGGGGGACGGGGATCGGTGCGACAAAAGTTCTGACAGAAAATCGCAAGTTTTTCAGATTCCGACGAGGCAGAAGGGGTGGTTTGCGATCAATTTTACAGACGCAAATCCGCGTTTGGCGAGAAGTGGCATGCAGAGACGCTGGCAAGCTGGGGGATTGCTCGCTGGCTTCCGTTCGGGAACGATCGTCCGCCTCGACAAGAACGGCTGGCCGAGATTCAAAAATCCTCCTGAAGAACGAAGGCGTTAAAACAGAATCAATCCAGGCGACATCGATCACGCTCTTAAGGAAACGGAAACGGTTTATGGCAAATATTTTCTCCCAAAACTGGCTCCTCAGCCGTCGTCATCTGCTGCGTGGACTCGGCGTCTCGCTGGCCCTGCCGCTGCTCGACTGCATGCGCCCGTTGCTCGCCGCCGATAAAGCGGTGCGGCCCAAACGCAGCGTTTTTATCTATTTGCCGAACGGCGTGAACACTCTTGAATACCAGATGGCTACGGCGGGCAAGGATTATCAAATGTCCAAGCCCTTGCAGGTGCTTGAAAAGCATCGCGCGCTGATGACGCCGTTCAGCGGCTTGTATCATCCGCATGGCATGGGCCACCATCACAACTGCTCGACCATCTGGCTGACCGGCGGCAAGATCGGGCAGTCGGAACGGAACACGATCTCGGTCGATCAACTGATGGCGACCGTGACCGCACCGCAAACGCGATTCTCGTCCCTCGAACTGAGTAACCAGGGGCATTCCCTCTCGTATAATGCCGATGGGATTCAACTCCCCGCCCAGGCAAACCCTGGCGTTGTCTTCCGAGAACTGTTCGAAGAACCCAAGGGTGGTGTGGCGAGTCAGCGTCGCGGCCTGCAGCGACGAGGCAGTATTCTGGATGCTGTGATTGACGAGGCGACGACCCTCGATCGCCAGCTGGGAACCGCGGATAAGGGCCGATTAGAGCAATATCTCACATCCGTTCGCGAAGTCGAAATTCGTACGCAGCGGGCTGACAAATGGCTCGATGTACCAAGACCGACCGTCGATCCAGATATGGCATCGCAGCTCAATCGCGATGTCGCTCTGGAACGGTTGGGAGAATACCTGCGGACGATGTATGACATTCTTGTACTCGCATTTCAAATCGATCTCACGCGTGTCGCCACGTTCAGCACCGGAAACGAAGGGACTGGACCCGCCGTTCCGGAAATCGGAATCAAACAGGACCGGCATTCTCTGTCGCACCACAATGGCAACCCCAAACTGCTCGCCGACCTGATGTCCAGTGACACATTCAATCTGAAGCAGTTTGGTTATTTTCTCGACCGACTGCGGGAGGTGAAGGATGCGGATGGACCGCTGATCGAAACGACGATGGCCCTGTACGGCAGCGGCATGGCCTATGGCCACAGCCACGGGAACGCCAGTCTGCCGATAATTCTCGCCGGTGGCACGGCACTCGGATTCAAGCATGGCCAGCACGTCGATTACAATCTGACCAAGAACTTTCAGGGCTACGAAAAACACCCAGGTATCTACCACAATGCCGTCAACAGCCGAGCCCACCTCAGCAATCTCCTGCTGACGATGGCTCAGAAGATGGATGTGCCGACAGAGAAATTCGCCGACAGCAATGGTACTGCTTCGGAGGTACTGTGATGCGAAGACTTTCGTTCCTGTTCGCGTTCGCGGTCCTGACGACCGGCGTCTCTGAGTCGATCACGTCAGCCGAGGATCAAGTTGCGCCCCGGTTTGTCGAAGCGAACAAGGCCCGCCATATCGCCGGTGAACTGGTCTACATCGACGCCGTGAATCGCCGCGGCGGAATTCGGCTGGATGGCGATCAAGGCCGATACGATTCCGGCCCACCGCAATGGTTCGCGCTGCTCCCTTACGCTCCCGTCTGGCACAACGGAGCCCGCGCTGAACTGCGCGATCTCCCGCTGGGGACACATGTGCATGGCGACTTCGTCCCGCCCCCTGCGGGCGAAGAAGCGACGATTCCTCCACTCCCCGACGACAAAAAGCAGTTTGCCATCCCGGAGAACCACGCGCTGCTGATGGAAGACGACTTCAGTTTCTACCAGCGTCGCGGTCAGGCGTGGAAAGTTGTGTCGATCGATGTCGCGAAAGAGAAGATCAAACTTGAACCGGCCCCCATCCCGCAGACAGCCGCTTCCAACGCGGCTGCACCGACGAAACAACAAGCCCTCCTGCCGAGGGGTGATGTGACCGGAAAGCTCGTGAACGTTGGCATCAACACCCCGTTCACGTTCGACATTGATGTCCGATCAGAGATTTGGCAGGGACGGCAACTTGTCGAGCTCAGCACGATTCAGCCGGGCGGCACCGTGCAATTCAACCTGGCTTGGTGCCAGGGATGGGGTCAGAACGAATTCCGCATCGGACGTCTTTGGCTCGACGAGCAAAGCCGAACGCTGGCGACGGAGCGGCAGCGGCAGCGGCACGTGCAATACGAGCGGGAACGCTGGACCGCTGGCTGGATCGACCAAGTCGAGCACTTCGATTACGGCGGCGGCATCGTCACGCTCACGCTTTTCGAGGTCGATCAAGAGATCCTTGATGACTTGTGGAATGACCGCGAAGAACGAATCGCGGTGGCAGTGAGCGAAAAGACGCGCCGCACGTGGGCTCACCGTTCTGATCGTAAGTTTGCCAAGTTGGTCGAGTGGAAACGGCTTGATTCTGTGCCCCTTGGAAGCAGCGGCGTGCAACTGAAGTTGAAGTTCGTCGAGCTGCTAGCGGGATACACGCCCGGAGCCTCGGTGCGAGTCAAGGCGGAGCGCTGGAAGTTCGTATCGATCCCCCCCGAAGAGCGATTGACGTCACGCGAAGATCAACAGCGCGGGGCTCGCATGGTGCTGCCATGGTGATTCCGCCGTTTTCCTTAACCCGTGAGCAGCGAACGACCACCAGGAGAGTAAAGCGATGAAAAATCTGCTGATCATTGCGTTAGCGTACCTCTGTTCTGCCTGGACGATCGGATTGCCGCTGGTGGTCGCCGACGAACCCACATCGCTGGTCAAATCCTGTGCGAAGGACGAAAAACGGGAGAACAAGCGGTTTAACGCCTCTTGCTATTACCTGATCGGTAATTCGTTGACGTGGGATACCGTTCCCTCACGGTTGGACGGTGATGTGCAGTGGCATGTCGATTGTGGCGTCGCGTTGCCGCAGATTTACGCCGGGCCGAACCAACCCTGCGTCAAGGAATCGACCATGGGGCCGAAGGCCTTGCATGAGAAGCAATACGACTTCGTGTCCGTCCAGCCCCACCACGGCTCGCCCCTGATGCAGGACGTCGAGACCATTTCCAACTGGATGAAGCTCCAGCCGAAGGGGGTGTTTATCGTCCACTCGGGTTGGGCGCTGCAGGCCCAGCGTGCGAACGAGTTTGCGAGCCTCGCCACGCCCGACCAAATGACGCACAGCCCGCACTACATCCGGGCGCTGGTCTCAGAGCTACGCCAACTCTTCCCCGAACGAGAGATCCGCCAGACGCTCGCGCAGAACCTCTTGGCGCAGGTCGCTGACGACATCGACGCCGGTCGATCGCCGATGAAGAACGTCGCGGAACTGTACCGCGACTCGATCCACATGACGCACGATTTCACACCACTCAATGACGATGGGTTGCGGGCGATCACGCAGGTGCCGATCTCGGGCCGGTTGTGGTTCGCTCACACCAAGTTTACCGATGCGGGGACGGCGGGGTTAAGATCACACCAGCTGGTATCGAACGGCTCCGCAAGGCCTGCCCCGAGCTACAAGTTGAAGTGAAATAAGCGGCGTCTCGTCTCTTCAAGCAAGGTCGATCACCATGAATCGTCACGCGTTGATTCTGATACTTCTTCTCGCTGGCCACGCAATCGGTTCCGCCCAGGCCGCAGACCGGGACGCGTACGAAGCCGATGCGCTGCCGTTCTTAAAGGGACATTGCCTGCGGTGCCACGACGACACGCAACAAAAGGGGGAGTTCCGGCTCGACACGCTGGCACGCGACTTCGGCACGCAACAGACGGCCGAACGGTGGGCCGAGGTACTCTTTCGGATCAATTCGGGAGAGATGCCGCCCAAGACGGAACCGCAGCCGACGACCGCAGAAATTGGCAAGGTGACGGAGTGGATCTCATCGCAGTCAAGGGAAGGGGAGGCCACGCGGATGGCCCGTCGCGGGCCAGTTGCACATTATCGACTCAGCAGCGAGGAATACGCGCAAACCGTTTACGACCTGCTGGGTGTTCACTTTGACCCCTCCATGCCTGGTGCGCTCAACGATGATCCGCGCTGGCGCGGCTTCGACCGGATCGGTTCAGTCCTGACACTGTCCCCATCTCACGTCGAGCGTTACTTCCGCGCGGCCGAGACGATCTTGCAACAGGCTTATCCCGCGACGCCGACCCCATCCACCGTCAATCGGCAGACTGCCGTCGCCCCCGACCGCTGGCTGATCTATCCAAGCCGGCTACATGGCGGCATTCAGGCCCCAATGCCGGGCCTCTATCGTATTCGCGTGCAATTGAGCGCACTTCCGTCATTCAAGGGCCGACTCCCTCGACTGAGTCTCTGGAATAACAGTCTCAAACGGGCTGAAGTCGGTCAGGACATTCTTGCGAGCGAGGACCAGCCGACGGTCGTCGAGTTTCAAACGTTTCTCCCGCAAGGGGGATTTCAACTGATTAACGAAGCGCCCGGTAAACTGGATGACGGCCCCGCGGTGGGGAACACGCCCACGACGGTCCGGCGTTTGCAGGATTATCGACCGAGTCCCACGGGATATAAGCTTCTGCTGGAAGATGGACGGCCGATCTTTCCGCTGCTGTTGGTCGACTGGTACGAGTGCGAAGGCCCGATCGTTCTCGAAGCAGACCTGAAGAAACGGGAGTCGTTTTTTCCCCCGGAGTTGAACGCGGACCCACCGGCAGATCCTCAGCAGCTTGATAAACGGCTTCGCGACGCGAGGGAGAGTCTGAGCCGATTCATGGCCAGCGCGTGGCGACGCCCCCCCGCGACCGAGGAAGTGGATCGCTTGATGCGGCTGATCGAAGCCGAACGTGCGGCGGGCGAGAGTCTTCGCTCGGCTTACCTGGCGGCTATGGCCGCAGTCCTGACATCGCATAATTACTATTACCTCGTCGAAGGCTCGGCGGCCCAACCGCGCGAGCAAGTGAATGATTGGGAACTGGCATCGAGGTTGTCATACTTCCTGTGGAACTCAATGCCGGACGACGAGCTCTTCGCGCAGGCATCGCGTGGCGACTTACACCAGTCGGACGTGTTGCAGCGACAGTTTCAGCGTCTGCTCAATGATCCGAAGTCGTGCCGCTTCACAGAGTCGTTTTCCCGCCAATGGCTGCAACTGCATCGCGTTGGCCAATTCCCGCCTGACCCGGAACGATATCCCGACTACGACAAGTGGCTCGAACGGAGCATGGTGCTGGAATCGACCGGTTTCTTTCACGAAGTATTTGCGAGGAACGCCTCGATTCGCGAATTCCTCGGATCAGACTGGACCGTGATGAACGCAAGGCTGGCCATGCACTATGGCAAGGAGATTCTGCCCGCAGCGGGATTTCACCGCGTGCCGCTGATCAACGCCGATCACCGCGGAGGCGTGCTCACCCAGGCGTCGGTGTTGTCACTGACATCGGATGGCACGCGGCATCGTCCGGTGCATCGTGGCGTGTGGGTGTCGGAAGCGATCTTCGGACGGACTCCACCCCCTCCGCCGCCAAATGTCGAACCCTTGGAGCCGACTCCGAGCAACAAGCTCAAAGCGACGATTCGCGATCAGATTCAAGCTCATACCACACACGCGACGTGTGCCGCATGCCATCAAAAGATCGACCCACTCGGCTTGGCCTTTGACAACTACGACGCGATTGGTCGCTGGCGGACCACCGAAAAAGTCTCCGGCGGTTTGGGAGACGACCCGCCGGTGCAGGCCGGCGGCTCCTTTCCCGACGGTCGCACCTACGACGGTCCCGATCAATTCAAGAAACTGCTGACCGAGGATCTTGATCGTTTCGCCGAGTCGTTCATCGAACAGCTTGCCACCTACGCCCTGCGTCGGGCATTAACGATCGACGACGCCCCCCACATCCGGGCCATCGCCGCTGCCAGCAAACAGGATGATTACCGTTTAAGAACACTGATCCAGAACTTCATGACTTCGCCCCGATTTCGACAGCGGTAGCGAGCCACCGTCAAACCCGATTTGAACCGACGACTGCTGGATGATGCGGAGTTGCCCTCAGTGCCAGGGTGGACGCCGTGCCCAATGGTTGCAGCAACTCAGTTCGCAGTTGCTGCCATGCGATCACGTGCATGTCATCTTCACCATTCCCAGCCCGCTGAACAACCTTTGGCAATTCAATCGAGCCCTTTTTTCCGATCTGCTGATGCGTGCCGCTCGGGAATCACTCGACGAACTCCTCTCCGATCCCAAGTATCTTGGAGCGAAGCCGGGAATCATTTCCGCCTTGCACACCTGGGGAAGAAACCTGAGCGTCCATCCGCATGTCCATTGTCTGGTCACGGCGGGAGGGATCGACGCCGAG
>Ga0114978_10005359_pt1 | contig 10253 bp, 15 predicted proteins | sample S_140212_EF_Meta_FD_87027 | JGI IMG/M metagenome (GOLD analysis project Ga0114978, IMG submission 87027) | Freshwater microbial communities from Lake Simoncouche, Canada to study carbon cycling - S_140212_EF_MetaG | ecosystem: Environmental > Aquatic > Freshwater > Lake | place: Lake...
CAGTTCCTCTATGACGTAGCACCTGATGAGCCCAACTTTGGCCAGAAGCCTACAGACTGGGATTACATCCCTGACGCTCAAGAGCTAAAGAAACGCAATCCATCCTTGAAGCGCCGCCTTGACAAGCTCAATCGTGACCGTGATGCCGGCAAGATTAGTGATGAGAAGTTTATTCAAGAAGTCGATGCCGCCCTCAAGTACGCCGAGATGATTAATGAAGAGGCTCGCGTACCACCCCGTGTGCGCGGTTATCGCAGGATTAAAGAAGTCCTAAACAGAGATGTGCGTAAAGGTGTTTTAGAAGCAGATGCTGCAGACTTGGCTGAGTGGTTCATAGATAAGAACCCAGCCCTAGTTGATGATCTGGGCGTCAGCGTTAAGTCTCCATCCGAGGCTGGTGTTGGCGGCTTCTACAATAATCTTAGCCGCATCATGGTATTGATTAAGGGCGGCGGTGCTCGCGGAACTATCGTGCATGAAATCTTGCACCACCTTGAGCGCATGATGCCAACCGAAATGCAGCGGGCCATTCGTGAGGCATGGGGCAAGCAGTTGCTCGCGGCTCAGAAGAGGGCAAAGAAACCAGCAGAGAAGCTGTACTTTGCCGCGTTGATTGAGGCCCACTATGGCAACAACGATCACGATTTCATAGATGTAGCCGATGGCGAAATGTCTGTGGCGTATGTCAAGGCGTTGAGCGAGATGCACTTTAACAACCCAGGAAACAAGAGTGCTCTTGAACTTGCCAAGACTTTGCTACAGAACGGCAGCGTAAGCCTTGATAGATACCAGTTCTTTAACCCGTCTGAATTTTGGGCCGTCAATGGAACGCGCATCGTAGAAGGCCGTTATGACGCCGTTAAGGGTGGCGTATTGGCTAGACTGAAAAACTGGCTGCGTGAGCTTTTCCAGAAGATTAAGGGAGTTGTTGGTTTTGACTCTGACCTGTCTGTCTTGCGTGCGCTCGATAGCTTGAGCAAAGCCGACGGCACATTCGTATCTACAAAGATGCTGGCCGATGGGTTTGCCTACCAAAACATCAAAACAAACTACAAGGGCGGAGAGCTGCCTAGCGCCAATTGGGCTATGAAAGACAGCTCGTTGTGGGATGACTTTGTCCACACATGGCAAGACAACTACCGCGATTTAAAGAAAGTTCAGGAGATCATCACCAATAAGTTTGGCAAGATCAACAATCTCTTTAACGCATACGACAAAGAAATCTTGAGCAGCGGCCGTGAGACTGAGCGCACTGATGACTTTGTCCGTCTTGAGCTGCGTCCTTTGATCAAGGAAATGCTAGACAACAAGGTAACTAACGACGAGCTGGCTAAATATCTACACAATCGTTACGCCCCAGAGCGCAACGAAATCATCAACGAGAAGAACCAGTCACCCAGCGTCAGGGATCAAGGCTCAGGCATTAGCACAACAGCTGCCGCCAAGTACATGAAGGAGCTGGATGCAGGGCGCAAGAAGGTTCTTGAAAAACTAGCCAAGAAGGTTGATGAGATTGTCCGCAACACTCAAGACATTTTGGTTCAAGAAGGCCAAGAGACTCAAGAAACTATTGATGAATGGCGCCGCACAAGCCCGCACTATGTCCCGCTAAACCGCGACGAAAGCGAGTTGGACTTTGTGATTGGTAGAAGTGGCATTGCCAACATGAGCGGCCTTGGCACCAGAGGCACATTTGGTAAGCAGGCCCTTGGTTCTACTAAGACTGTTGTCAACATTCTCGAGAACATCATGCTGCAGCGCGGCAGAGCTATTCACCGTGGTGAAGCTGCTCGCGTAGGCAAGGCTTTGTACGGCCTGTCTATCATGAATCCAAATCCAGACTTCTGGATGCCTATCAATCCTGATGCAATCAAAAACAAAGATAAGCTGCTGGAAGAAATGATAGCCATGGGTTATGACCCAGACTTTGCGGAAGAGCTTGCAAACAATCTGGTGGCCCAGCCAAGGACTGCGCGCCTTAAGAAGATTACGCTGGCGGCAGACTTGTTGGGCCCAGAGCGCGAGGTCCGCACAGTTACATATCAGGTTGACCGCAACTACCAGATGGCAAAGAACGTATTCCCTGTCCGCATCAACGGCCAGGATCGTTACATCCTGTTCAATCCAAAGTCTCCAGAAGCCCAGCGCTTGGTTGGAATCCTGAAAGATATGAACGCCGAGCAACTCAGTTCTTTTGTTGGCGCAGCTAGCACATTGACCCGCTGGTTCTCATCAGTTAACTCCCAGTACAACCCAGCGTTTGGCTTGGTTAACTTGTGGAATGACGTTCAGGCTGGTCTTGCTAATTTGAGTACAACGCCTCTGGCCGACAAGAAGAAAGAAGTATTCAAGAACGTGCTACCGGCCTTGGCTGGATTGGGTGCGGCTATTCGTCGCAATCGTTCTTCAGATACAAGGCAAGCTGGCCGTCCTGTCACCATCCTTGGCGCAGAAGTGGCGCGAGCAGACTGGGGTGATTTGTGGGAGAGGTCAAGACTAGCCGGCGGTAAGACTGGCTATCGTGGCGCTATGGTTAAGTCCAAGCTTAGGCTTGATCTGTTTAACCCAGACTTCAAGAAGAAGATTACGGCCGAGGATGAGCATTTAATGGAATCGGAGTTGCGCGCATTAGAGCGTGGCTCAATCATGAAGAAAGCTGTCTGGTTCGCTGATCTTGTCTCTGACTTTAACGATACGCTCGAGAACGCTGTACGCTTGTCTGCTTTTGAGGTAGCGGTCCGCCCAGTCAATGAGGGCGGCAAGGGCATGACAGACGAAGAGGCTGCAGTTATTGCCAAGACTCTAACCATTAACTTCAACAAGCATGGCGCTCGCACAAAGAACATCCGCGGTCTTTATGCGTTCTTTAACGCTGGCGTGCAAAGTACAGCTCGCCTTGCCCTCACCTTGGCTGGCCCAGCTGGTAAAAAGATCATCACATACGGCTTGATGCTTGGCGGATTTAACGCTCTGCTCATGATGGCATTTGGCTTTGATGATGATGAGCCACCAGAGTATGTGAAGAACAAGGGCTTTGTTGTTCCTCTGGGTGGCGGTAGTTACTTCCTGTGGAATCTTCCAGGCGGCTTCCGCGCAATACCAAATACTGGCAGAACAGTTATGGAAGGAGCTTTGATTGCTCTTGGTGCGCTGCACAGCAATAAAGGTCTTGCAGGAAAGGCTATGGATGCTGCCATGGTGCTAACGGATGCGGTCAATCCTCTGGGTAATGGTGGCGGTTTGCAAATATTGGCTCCAACATTCTTGGATCCATATGTAGCGATCACCCAAAACAAAGATGCGTTTGGTCGACCAATCGCCAAAGAAGATCAGGCGCTAAACCCAACTGCCGGCTGGTTGCGTACCCGCGACAACGCCTCCGAGTTTAGTAAAAACCTTGCTTACTACCTAAACTACATCACCTCTGGTGGTGAACCATACGCCAAAGGCTTTGTCAGTCCAACTGGTGATCAGTTAGATTTCTTGTTTGCTCAAGCATTTGGCGGAGCTGGTAAAGAGGTCCAGCGTTTGGCTACTACCATCTCTAACAAAGTCAAAGGGGAAGAGACTCCAGCCTATCAGCGGCCTATGGTTAACCGCGTATATGGGGAGCTTGGCACTCCAGCTGCGATATCAGCGCGCTTTTACGACAACATCACCATGTTGGCAGAGCACAGAAACATTATTGAAGGCCGCGCAAAAGACGACCAAGATGTGGATGCTTACCTCAATAAGCACCCACAAGCTCAGTATGCGTTTGCTGCCGAAGACATGGAAAACGAAGTGAGCGACATTAACGCCACGATCCACCTACTTAAACAGCAGCCACAAACTGCAGAAACTAAGCAGTCGATCAAAGAGATGGAAGAAGGCAAGGTCAAGATGATGTTCGAATTTAACGCCATCATCCGCAACCCAGCTAAAGAGTCCCAATAATCCCCATCTCAAAGAAGAGGCCTATCGTTTTGCGATGGGCATCTTCCCACATCTCGACTCTCTGGGTTTTATCCAGTCTGGAGCCTTGGTCTAGTTCCATGTGGCATCTGTAGCACAAAGCCGCGATTCGGTAGTCGTGAGCCTTGAGCCCTCGGCCTTTGCCGTCACGCAGTTGGTTGGAGTGGGCCGCTACTACAGTGCCATCATTTCTATCGCACTGTTGGCAAGGTAGCAGGCGGGCCGCGTCAGTCAGTTTCTTGTTCCGATACATCTTTTGGTGGTGGGTTTTCTAAACATGGGAAACAAACCCAGCGGTCTGTTCTGTAATCTACAACCCTGCCAGTATCCAAGTTCTTGGAGTACCCGCAAGTGGCGCAGAACCTTTTTCCGTAGACCCTAAACGTCGGCTTTTGCTCTTCGTTTTGGGATGGCCACGATCCCTTCTTCGTCTTGTTTTCGTGCATCCATGTAGTGATCGGCGTAAATAAAAGCATCTTTTGTAACCTCAAAAGGATCTGAGTTTTTCTGGATAAGGCCAACCATAGCAAACATGGCGGCCAAGTCTCTTAGGTTTTGTTCGTGTTCCATTAGTGCGCCTTAGAAGAAATATCTTTAATGCATCTCATAGATTCTTTTAAAGAATTAGTAAAGGCCTCAACAGCAACTTCTTCAGGTATGTCTGTTTGGGCAACAAGAGTTGTGAGTACTGCGCTAAGCCCTACTATTACAGATCTCACATCCATATCATCAAATTCATCAATCACCATGCAAATTGCTGTAGCAACGTCTTCTGCGTCTTTTGTCATTTAAGCTCCTAGTTGTTTGAGCTGACTTGCTAATAGGTCGTTTAAATACTTCCCGCGTATAGCAATATGCTCGATCTCCTTGATGGCGTCAATCTCTTTGATTGCATCCTTGATGGCTTTGTTATAGCCAGCTCGAAAGCTATCGTCACCATCCAAGATCATGCAGATCGCATCTCGTACAGTGCTCGAGGCCTTTCGCTCTTTGGCTAACTCTTTTATCTTTTCGTAATACTCGACTGGCAAGTACACGCTATAGGGTACTAGGTTTTTCATTGGTTTCTCCAAGCCTCAAAACTGGCTTTTAGTCTGTTAAATAACTCGCGCGCTTCTTGATTGGTTTTGAGCTCCTTGCGGGACTCGATACCAATGTAGGAGTAAATCCACTCAGAACAAGCCTTCTCGTTCTTTTCCAAGAGCCACTCCTTGGCGTGCAGCCAATCCCAGAACTGCGGATCCCTGCAAAGGATGCCAGCCATCTTCACGGCGTGATCTCCTGGGAACTCGTTCTCTCTGGTCATGGGTTGTTCATCGTCACCCAGACGGACCATCACGACAACATAACGCGAGCCAACAAAGTCCCGCATCAGGCTGTCCGGTAGGTCATCAGGGTGAACGGCCATGGTCAGGATGTAGCCGTCCTTAGACTGCTTTAATCCTGTCTTGATGCCCTCAAACTGGATGGTGTCATCGGCCACTCTTCTTCTCCAGCTGCATCTCTAAGTACTTGATGACGCCCACCGACATGGTGATCTGCTCCTCGAGCTTGCCAATTTGCTCCTCGAGGTTGTCAATACTACTGTCGCGCTTAAGAACATCGTCAATAGTGGATTGCAAGGCCTTGTTCAGGTTGTTACAAACCCGCTCCCATTCTTTGAGTGTCTTTGGCTTAGTCATCCCATGGATCCTTCATCTTGGTGGCTGGAACTTGCTCTTTCTTGTTGGTATCAATCTTGAGGCCAACCTTGCGCTTGCCGTCTTTGTCCTTGCTCAACCAGCCGCCAAGCTTGATCACAACATGATCTGATTCGGCGGTGGCTATAAGCTCCTTCATAAGCTCAAGCTCGATCTTGAGGTCACCCTTTAGGTCTGGGTGGGCCTCGCTTTTCTTGTAGTCGTTGGTCCACAATGTGCCGCGATTTGGATAGTCCATGGTTTACTCCTTAGTAAAAGACTGTTTTTCTTTTTTAAATAAATCCAGCAGCTCATCGTGCTGGTCTGGGTACTCTGCTTTGAGTTTGTCAAAGAGGGCGCGGTTAACTCGATAGATGTTTTGAACATCCTCGGCCGACTTCGTTAGCTCAAGGCAAATCTTGGCAGCGTCCATGATCAGGTCAATCCAAGTCTCTTCTGTACTCTCGATAACCTTGATCTCCCACTGGACCATATCGTTCTTGAATGGCGGGGGGATAGGCAGCGGCTTTTGCTTTGGCTTTTTCTCTGGCTCAGGCTCGGGCTTAGGTTCTGGCTTTGGCTCTGGCTTCTTAGGCTGCTCTTTGACTGGTTCGCTGGCGTCCAGTATGTCGTGCTCGACGATCTCCATGGCGGTCATCCAAAGGTAACGGCGTTGGTAAGTCTCAACAGCGCCCAGATTTTGTATTGGGTGCGTGCCTTTGAGGTTTGCCTCTGCCATCGGGCTGGTGATCACGATCACTGTGCCGTCGTCTACATCTGTGATGCACAGCTGGGCATACTCTATGTTGTAGGAGATCACGCCGCACAATCCAATCCTGTTAAAGATATCTTGGATGTGGGGCAAGAAGTCACCCAGCTCAAAGTAGTTGTAACCGGCAAATTTGTTGTGGCCGGACTTCTTGAGCTCGATACCTTGGAGCGCTACTCGCGCTGCCATGAGCTTTTTATGTACTGTCATTCTTTTCTTTCTGTTAAACCGCGTTGATATTCCTCGTCCAAACGCTTTGAGAACATCTGCGAGACTATGTGGAAGAAATTAATGGCACTCTCTTCAGCGTTACCATCAAACGTCATTACCCACCCATTGAAGTCCAGCTTGCCGATAAGCTCACCCTCGGGGTTGTGGAACTTCATAGAGTAGTCGGGTTTCATTGGCCGGATCTGCATCAGAATGGCAGCTCATCAATGCGTGGACGACCAGCGCGCTTTTTAGGTGTGCCGTCTTTCTTGTAGCCAAAAGGGGCTTTTCGGAGTTCTTTTTCAAACGACGCAATCAAATCACGCTTTTGTTGGTCTGGAATAACCTTGGCTTCGATAGCTTCTTTTACAACTTCTGTCGGGGTTGCCTGAGCTTTTTCAATAGCTTGACGCGCTTGCTTGATATCGCGAACTTGCATTTCCAAATTGCTAATCAAAGACATGGTGCGTAGTTTGATTGCTTCGATGATGAAAGGCAGATCTTCCGACTGTATGGTTAGGTTAAAGTTCATTCTGATTCCTTTAAATAATCTTGATATTGACTGCAAAACTTGTTGACAGAGCAGAAGTTAGAGCAACGCGTTCTTTCGCCCTGTCTTACTTCTATCTCGTAGTCCTTTCCGTACTCAGTCACTTTTGCCTTTGCCTCTTCTTCAGAGGTGCAGACATTCCTCGCCTTAATTCCGCCAATCTTTTTAACCGCGTAGGTCGTTGGCTTTTCCCACATCTGCTCAGGCGTACAGTGTGGTAACTCTTCCCCTGTCTCTGATTCAAACAAGGCGTTGGAGTGTTCTGTTATTCGTTGCTGAATGAATTGCTCGCGCTGCTCAAACGGCCACAGATTGATCGGTATGACCTTGATTGGGGCGTCTGGGTAGTTCTGCTTGACAGCTGCATCACGGCGGCTCCAATCGCGGATTACGGCCACGATCTCCAGCTTGGTAACTGGGACCTGTTTAACCTTCTCAACCAGCCATGCGTAGATGTTGAGCTGGTACTCCCAGTCAATCTTCTCATTCATAACCGACCAAGCGGCACAGGTCTTGTAGTCGTTAATGGTGATAGAGCCGTCTTCGTTGACGATCTGTAAGTCGATGGCGCCCGAGATATTCCAGCCATCTAGGGAGGTGCTGATGCGCTCTTCTACTAGGTGGTTATCGTCTTTGCCGTGCTCGAGGACGCCGTGGATCGCTGTGCCAAAGATAGACCAGACCATCTCTGTTACGTCTGTCTCGATCTGCTCTTCGTGCTTCTTACGCAAGAGCACAATACGCGGGCTGTTGATGATCTCTGTGGCTGAGAGGTGTGCTCTGCCCTTAGAGTAGGTAGGACGCTTCATGATGTTCACAAAGGTCTGCGGTAGGTTGAACTTGTTCGTGATGATCACGATTTGCTCCTTTAATGTAGAATGGCAACACATTGTACCCATGTTCTTTCATGTCTTGCAAGTTTTTTTAATTAACAAGGAAAAGTATGAGAAAAATCGGCATCGATCCTGGGGTTTCTGGGGCTATCGTGGTTCTCTACAACGGCCAGCCGGCGGAGTCTTATCGAATGCCGATCATGAAGATTGGCTCAACCAGCAGAGTAAATGCAAGCGCGCTGGCTGCCATGATCAGGCCTTATTCAAGTAGTTATGTACCTGTTGAGGTTTATGTAGAAAACGTAGCGGCACGACCGGGGCAGGGGGTAAGTTCCATGTTCAGCTTCGGGCATTCGTGTGGGGTAATTGCTGGCGTACTGGGTGCGCTCGAGATGCCAGTGTCACTTGTGACACCCCAAGCTTGGAAGAAGCGGGCTGGCCTGATCGGTACAGACAAAGATGCATCTAGATCGCGCGCTATACAGATGTGGCCAGAGTGGCGTGAGCTAGACAAAAAGGGCGCCGGTCAAGCTCTTGCTGATGCAGCTCTGATCGCTTATTACGGTGTAGAATAAATTTCCGGTGATCGCAGTTGCCGGTTTCATGCTTTCCTTTAATGGCTTGTGGGGGTCTACGGATCCCCACTTTTTTCTGTTAACACGCATGGGGATTGAGCGTTTTAATGCTGGCTCTTGTCGTCCAGCCTTGCAGTCTCCAGCCGTGTTGGTAGTGCGTAATGCGGGTTAGCGCCGTAGTACAAAATGTGTTGTGCAAATTCAAAAATACACTGCTTTATGTGAGCGCGCTGCCAACTCCCCCAAATTAGGAAAAGCCATGCTTAAAAAAGGCGATATCGTAGAGTTAAAAGTTCCGTTAATGTTTAGCGGATACAAGGGCAAAGCCGTAGTAGCTGAGAACCAATGGACAGAAAGCGTCCGTCTGCATAAGGTAGATGATGAAGAATTTAGATTCTCGGCTATGCGCCATGAGGTTTCTAAAAACCGGCAGTAAGTACTTTTTGCCTTTACAAAAGTAAAAATAAATGGGGTATTGACACCGCCCAAAATAGTGTGTGTATAATCCGATCCGTTGGACCTGAGAAACCCAGCTGTTAGAAAACCGTTACGCATGACCCTGGCCCCCATTGGGGCGTCACCTCCGCAAGAGGTGGTTTCTCAGCGGGGTCAGTCGTAGCGGTTTTTTTTCGTCTAAGTTTTTCATGCCAACCGTACTCCGCACGTTAGTAAGAGCCTGTATGGGCTGCGCGGAAGAGAACACGGAACCTCGGCGTGACCCGCGCCTCTGAGTAGAGAAATCGAAAAGAATAAACAGCGATGTAACTTGTTACACATACCCCATGGATGCATCCAAAAATGCAAGGGAGGCGGATTGGCAGTCCGATAGTTGACTTAAAAACTCAACAATGCTCGCTGATAAAGAGCCTTGGCCCGCCTCCTTGGGGAGGGAGGGTCAACGGGTAAGGAGTTTCAGACTTGGTGATATCACAGATGACTTACAACATTTACATGAGGTGTATATGGTATATTCTGATAACGAGCTGGACGACGATGAGTATCCTACTTGTCCCGTCTGCAACGGAGAGTTAGCAACACAACCGCATTGGTCGTACTGGTTCTGCGACACATGTGGCCACAAAGAAACTATTGAAAGGAGCGAACCATGACACAAGCATTTCCACTTCAGGGTAACGATGAATACGAGGGCCAAGACGGCATGACACTGCGTGATTACTTTGCAGCCAAAGCTATGCAAGGTATGTTGTCTGAAAACTCAGGCATTAGGTATCCCAATGAAGAACTTGCACAGTTTGCTTACGCAGTTGCAGACGCAATGATGAAAGCGAGGGAAGCATGACACCAGAAGACGAAGAGTTCAACCGCATAGAGATGGAGTCTCGCATAAAGCAAGAGTACATCAGGGCTATGCGTAAGACCACACGGGAGGAAAAGATAAGCAATCCCGCCGTGTATGAAGTGCCAGCAAACAACCGCATGATTGCATCGCATCAAGACCATGTACGTAGGCTGATGGAAGAACTAGCAATCGCTAGGGTATGTATACGAGAGTTGGGTGACCGACTGGCTAAGTTGGAGGGCAAGCAATGACACAAGATGAAATGATTGCCAAGTTAACAGAGATGTTAGAGATACAACAAAAGTTGCATGAGACAGCGATAGATATGCTCAAGCCCGCGATAGAAGCAGAGCGTGAGGCGTGTGCAAAGTTTGTAGACCACA
>Ga0114978_10005364_pt1 | contig 10249 bp, 11 predicted proteins | sample S_140212_EF_Meta_FD_87027 | JGI IMG/M metagenome (GOLD analysis project Ga0114978, IMG submission 87027) | Freshwater microbial communities from Lake Simoncouche, Canada to study carbon cycling - S_140212_EF_MetaG | ecosystem: Environmental > Aquatic > Freshwater > Lake | place: Lake...
ATCATAATAGACAGTATCTTTTAATCTTCTAGATTTGTTAGTATTATCTATATTCTCTATTTTTTCTTCCCCGATTTCTTCTTCTTTAGATTCAATGGATTCAGTAAATTCTTCTATTTTTTCTTCCCCCTGTATTTCCCCTATTTTCTCTTCTGTTTTTTCTTTAGTCGAATCAGGACGAATGTAGTCAACCAAAGCTTTTATAAATCCTAGAGAAACCAAAGGGAGAATAGCCCCGCTTATTACCGAAAGAATTCTTTTTTGGAATACAGGTTCTTCTTCGGATAATCCAAACAATTCACTCCATTGACTAAAATCGGATAAATGGGTATACGCAAAATAAGTATTTCCTATAGCTTGCATTGCAGTCAATATAAAGAATAACGACCAAACTATAAATTTATTCATCTTATCCATTACTATTATAGAAGCTAAAGAAGCTGCTGCACCTATTTCAAAAGCTATAGCTATAGAGATAGCAAGCCAATTGGGATTACTTAACCTAAAAAAATCAATAACGTGAATCGTAGACACAATGCTTGTAATTATATACAGGGATATAAATACCAATACGATCGACCATTTTATAATTTTATTTTTTTTCATAAATTTCTTTCCTTAATTTTTTTCTTCCAAGTATATATTACCCTATAGAAAATATGGACCTTTTCATTTATTTTCATAAAATTATTTTGGAGTATTAATTTTAGATTTTATATCAGAAAGAGAAGCTTTCCCTTTGTCGAAATCATCTTCATAAATGAGAAAATTAAACATGGTTTCATTCATTTCTTTTCTTATGTCTTCTTTCGTAGGTATTACTAAAGAATCTACTTTATTATTTATGGACTTTACCGATTTTTCCATTCTATCTATATCCCTATTAACCCCACATTGTCTAAATAACATAAAAAGAACTAGGATTAAAGTAATTGCCCATGAGTAATTTTTAATTTTTTCTATTGTTTTCATAATTTATTTTTTTTATATATATCTATCCTTATGCCATTAAAAAAGCCAAGAAGAAAACTCCTTGGCTTGATTGAATTATAAAAGAGAAAATTAACCTAAAGATATCCCTTGCATTGCAGCTGCAAGTTTCTTTTCCAAATCTTGCAAGATTTGGTTATCACTTTTAACGTCATTAAGTGCCTGGTCAAAAGATCTATACAATTCTATAAAATTGCTAGCTTCGATTAGACCTTTACCTTTAACTTTATTTAAAAAATAATGGGTTGCTTCTACAGGAAGAGCTCCCATATAAATAACATTATCCTTAATTTTTTCAGATTTTATTTTTTGTATCTGTTTATTAACTTCAACAACACCTAAAGCTTCGGTAGAATTCCATTCAGCTTCTTCGGTCATAAAATTTTGATATCTTTTCAATAGAGATTCGCTCATAGAGATAGCATATAGTTTTTCTCTATTTTCTTTTCTTTTGTCGTCTAATTCTTTTTCTACAGAATTAACTAATTCTTGATCTACCGAAACATTCAATTCTGTTTCATTGAAATCAATTTGAGAAGATCCACCAGGTAGATTGTTAGAATTTAAAGGAGTAGATTCTTTTTTAGTCATCATTTTATTTTTATTTTTATTTTTAAATTATACAGAATATATTAAAAATGTTTCATTTAGATTTCGAAAATATCTAAATCCATTCTATTGTTATCTAAATAAACTTTTAAAGGTTCTCTTAAATCTTTACATTTATAAAGTTTTGCTGGGCTATCAGGTCCAATATGACAAAGAAATCCATCTTGGGTTTCTATACCTAATTCTTCGTATAGCATTAATCTATACATGCTTATCTGAATAGAGTATTCATTTAAGTGATTTTGGTAAAGCCCGTTAAAAGGTCTAAGTAATTTATTATATTTTCCTTTTGGGTGATCGTCATGTGTAAACATTCCATTTGTTTTCCAATCCCCTATCAATATAAACGGATTGGGAAATTCTGGATCAAAATAAAGGAAAGGTTGATCTATCGTTCCTGCTAATCTCCATTTTCTACAAAATATTCTTAACTCAGATTCTAAAGGCAAAAGATATTTAAGTCTATTTTCATAGATATGAATAAATTTATGAATTCTAGCTTTATAAATAGGATCCTCATCTTCATTTAATTCAGGATCTAATCCGCTTAAAAAATCTTCTATAAATTTATGAACCTTAGTTCCTAGATCCATAGACGTTTCGGATTTTTCCTTCCATTCATCAGAGATAACCGAAGGATCTACACCTCTTTCTTTTGCTTTGTATTTAAGCCAATATTCGCTATCAAAAGGTTTTTTAAATACTTTTAATAAAGTAGTAACCGAATCGAACTTTTTCCCTGAATAAGTGTAAACGTGAGCTTCTTCTTCGAATTTAAAATTATCACTTTTAAAAAAAGCTAATTTAGTATCTAGATCTTTTTTATATTCCAGAAGTCTAGCATCATATTCTTGATTTCTCGTAAATATCATTAAAACAAATTAATAAGAAAAGACCAATAAACCAGCAAAAGAATAATAAGGGTAATTTGAAAAAGAAAAGATAAAATCCAAATCCAGCTTAGCTGTCTAAATAAAAATTGATAAACTATTAACCAGGAATTATTTTGGGTTTCTTCTATAGGCTTAATTGACATAGTTAAAAGCTCTTCCAGGTTAAGATATTTTAGGTATTCGTTTATTGGTTTAAGTTCAGATATAACAAAAGAAGGCTTTGATTCTTCCGGAAAATCGGGAGACATAGTAACTTGGGGAGGTAAATTTATAACGGTATAAATCCTATAAACCCAATCTCTCCTAAGCTTTGCTTTAGCCCATCTAGGAGAATCGAGCTCTTCCTTTCGAATAATCTTTCGATATTCCCGATAAAGCCTAATTTCTTTTATTACTTTTAATAATCTGAACATATTTATTTTACCTTTTTCTTGATGGTTTGTTTCGGGTCCATTTTTTTTCTAATTCTAGCTCTAGCTCTTCTTATTCGAGTAGCAATAGATCTTTTCTTTAAACCGTATTTTTCTGCAATATCTTTATATTTCATACCGTTTATTTCCCTATCTACCATTATCTCTCTGTATATTTCAGGTAATTCTCTTATCTCTTCTAATACGGATTCATAAACACTGTCTATAGTATTATCTTCGAAGAGAAAAGAATAAGTAGGATCTTCTTCCATAAGGTATTGTCCTCCTAAATCTCCCAGCGTAGATTTGCTAGAAAAATATTCCATTTCTTCGTCGCTATGGGAAAAAAATCTCTTTCCTGTTTTTAAGATTAGTAGGGATTCATTCCTAGCAATATTATAAGTCCATGTCGAAAAATTTGCTCTGTCTTTATCGTATTGATGTATCTTCAGCCATATCTTTGTCATCGTATTAGAAAAAGCATCTTCTGCAAGTTCTTGACTCTTAAGTATTAAGTAACAATGGTTAGTTATTCCTGGCTTTAGCCTCTCATATAAGGTTTTAAAACATTTAGAACTTTTAGATTCGATGAAAGATTCAGCTAAAAATTGGATGTTGTTTTGTCTTTGCATAGTAAAATTTACTTTTTATTATTTACGTGATTTAAAAAATTATTAGATTTCAGATAAGTATTTATTACCTATTCTGGTTATTTCTATTCCTCCCTCGGATAGAAAAATTAGGGGATCAGTATTTCTGTAAACTTCACAGAAAACTATTCTTTTTATTCCCGATTGTATTATTAGCTTAGCACATTCAAAACAAGGGGATAATGTAACATACATAGTAGATCCTATAGAGCTCTGTGTACTTTTAGCCAGCTTTGTTATTGCATTTGCTTCTGCGTGTAAAACATAAGGGAGAGTAACCATTTCTTCGCTTTCACATATATTGGGAAACCCGGAAGGAGGACCGTTATATCCATCAGATATTATAGATTTATCTTTAACGACAAGACATCCTACTTTCATTCTTTTGCAATGGGAAGAAGATCCCCAGGTATTAGCCATTCTTAGATATATGAGATCCGATTTAGTCTCTTTGGATTCTTTATCTATGTTAAATTCTATAGAATCTTTTTTTATGGCATAATATTCTAAGAAGATTAGGTCAGGATTACTTTTTAAATAATCGGGAATAGATTCTTCTCTGTTCTTTTCTACATAGTTTTTATTCATACGGAATAAATATATGTATTTTTTCGTAGTAAAAAAATAAAATTGGGGAAATTAGAATCTTCTTGAATCTGGTCTAAAAGGAGAATCCATAGTTTCTATAGAAAGCGGACCTTCTAGGAGAGATACCATTCTACCTAATAGGGATTTTATATCCGCCATATCTGCAGATCCCATATCAGTAGAAGTTTTTCCCGGGGATGCCGATCCTGGTTTAGGGGATTCAGTTTTAGGGGATTCTTTTTCAGGGGTAACAGCTTTAGATTCAGTTTGTGTTATTTCTTTTTTTGGCTCTTTTTTTTCCTCCTGTTTTTTTTCTTCTTCTTTTGGAGCCTCTGCCTTAACTTTTTTAAGTTCAGGGGATTCGGTGGTAATAGAAGATTTTTCTTCTTCTTTTTCTTTTTTAAGTCCTTTCAATTTTTCCATTCCCTTTCCCCTTAGTTCTTTGTTGGAGAGTAGAGAAGTAGCAGCTCCTACACCTTTACCCATTAGCTGGCTTTTATCCCCAAGGAGAGAAGCTGGGTTTTTTGCTATGTCTTTTAAAGAAGTTTTTCCGGTTAATATGTCTTTTCCTTTTAGGAAATTTTTACCTTTATCCAACAGAGAAGATTTTTCTTTTTCCTCTCCCTCTTTATTTGCGTTTTTTCCCGGATTTAATAAATCTTTTGTTTTTTTGGATTCTTCTTTGGATTTTCTTTTTTCCTCCTTTTCTTTTTTTCTTTGGTCTCTTTTAGATTCTTCTTCTTTTTTTTCTTCCAATAACACCGGATTTGAATCTTTTACAGGGGGAGATAGTTTCTGTATATCCTCTTGGGTAAATGTTTCTCTTTTTTCTTTTAGCTCGCTAAGCTCATATTCTGCATCTTCTTCTAGAGAATCAGGATCTAAACTATAACGTACAGGATCCTCCTGCATTAATTTTGCTTTAACCTCATCAAGAGTAGAATTTTCATTTAAAGATTTCTTAGCAGGGGAAGAAAGATTTTGATCTGCAGTTTTTATTTCGGATTTTTTTTTATTTGCATCCTCAACTTCAAAGGCTAAAAGCTGACTCATCTTATCGTCCCTATTTGATGATTTTTTATTGGGTATAACCTCGTCGCCTTTATCCAATTTAACTATCTCCGGGCCTTTTTCACCAACTAAAGCTAATCCAGTTTCATCCATAACTCCCCCAGCAGCAAATTTGGGGATTTTTCCTAATAATTCGGCAACCCCTTTGGGTGTTTTTATATTAGATGTTATTCCTTCAATAGATTTATCTTTTAAAGGAGCTGAAGAAACCAACGGAGAACCAAGACCTTTTTCTTTAGATCCTACTACATCTTTTAGAATACTATTAGATTCTTTGTTAGATTTAGTTATTTCACCTATTCCTTTCTTAAATATATCTTCTAGAGATTTTAAGAATTTTTTATTCTGGTCTTCTACCGGTTCTTTTTTACCTGGATCTTCTTTTGCCGGTTCTTTTTGGGAATTAGCATTCTCTGCAGAAACCGCATTTTTATTCTCTTTCACCTCAGAGGTAAGAGACTTTATGTTTCTGCTTAGATCGGATAATTGATCTATGAGTTTTTTATTTAGATCCATGCTCTATATATCAAGAAATAAAAATATCTATTTCTTAAGGCTAAATACTTGTTTGAATCCTTTAGATTCCATATCTTCCTGAGACTCTATTTCAATAGATTGATTTATTTTTTCTATCCATAATTGATATTCATAGAAAGGAAGATTTTCTAAAAAAACAGGATCTATTCCATGTTCTCTCCAGAGTCTAAATTTTATATCAAAGTAATTCTCTAAAGATATCTGAAATAAGGAAAAGAGATCTGATCCCGCCGGGAAAGGTAATATCTGCGGTGACCTCCCCCTCACCGCATGCTTGACATTTTTGTTTTGCTTCTGTTTTAGTTCCTATTTTGATTTTTTCTGATATCTGATAAAGTAAACTAAATTCTTTTTTAGTCCATTCAGCAGATGTTTTTCTCATTAAAAATAATACACCTTCAAAATCTAAGCCTCTCCATTCGGGTATAATAAACGGTGCTATTTCTAAAAATCCATCTTCTATTTCTATATTTCTTTTAGAACATATAGAAACAAAATCGGAAAGGGATTGGGTAACCCCTATACTAGGAACAAATATCTCAAAAGATTTTTCTTCCGCCTTTAAAGTAAAAATAAAAGATCTGGTTTCAGGATTGTATCTTTTTAATATTTCTTCCTCTAGTTCATAAGAAGAAAGATTACCAGATCTCAATTCAAATCCCTCTATAGCTTTACAATCTTTAGTATTTCCGCATTTTCTATTAGGGGTAAGCATTAAAGAATTTTCCCCTCTTAAAAAAGTAAGATCCCTGATTGCCATTATTATATAGAATCTGTCTTCTTGTTTAAGATCTTTATAGCTAACAACACCTTGTCCTGGAAAATCTATTCTTAGACATCTTTCTAGAATGAAAGAAAGTTTTCTTTCTATGTCTACTGAATCGTCTTCATCTATAGTCGAAAAATGTCTTATTTCTTTAACATCAGAAGGTCTTATTGCCATTCTTGTGCCTTCCGGGTAAAATAATCCTTTTGAGGGTAAAAGGTGAATAGGTAAATTTTTCCAATTGACTTCAAAGACCGCATCTTTTTTAGCTTCCTGTACCGGTATTTTGGTTTCTTCTCTTTGTGGAATAACAACCGGTTGTGGTTTTATTTCTTCTTTTTGTTCTTCAGCTACAGGGGATTCTTTTATTTCCTCTTTTGGTTCCAAAGCCTCCTCTGTAGGGGTTTGATTTATCGCAGGAGGTACGATAGGATCATATTCTAATCCTCCCATTAACTCCTTAGATCTTAGTAATTCTTCCGGTGATATACCTAATAAATTATCCATAGTTTATGTTATTTATATTATATAACAAAACACAAAAAAAGAGACAAATTTATGTCTCTTTTTTCAAAATATTTTTTTATATTATAAAAACGTATCTGACCAGTAGTCGCATATCCATGAAAGGGATATACTATAATTATTTGCTTGTTCATAATCTAAGTCCATTGCAGGAATAGCTTCTGAAGGAAAACACGAAGGAATAGATACTCTTCTAAAGACATCTCCTCTTTTATTAAATATAGAGATAACCATTGATCCCACATAATCTTTTTTAATACCCATAGCTCCGGTAAGAGGATTATAGATTAAATCTGACCATTGTCTTAGAATTTTGTAAACCTCCATAGAATTGCTTTCTGGATTTAAGTTAACTTCAAATTCCATAGATATTGTCATATCTGTAGTAGATGGTTCTCCCCCTGCATATCTTCTAGTAGCAAATTTATAGTTTTGATCTATAGTTGCGGAAGGAGAAATATCAACAGCTAAGCCGGAAAGACTCTTTATCCCTTGAGCTAATATACCCTCTCCTTTAAATCTCTGAGCCGCAAGAGGAATACCTGCAGGCGGATTTATAATAACCTCAAATTGGTTAAGGTAAACAGGTTCATAGTTATTCCTAGAAGCTGTTGAGTTACTAAAATGTGGAAGTCCAGCCATATTAATTTAAAAATTATAAAAATAAATCATCCCAATAATCAACGGCAAATTCCATATCGTTAATTGTATATATTCCCTCGTCTGTGTAGTTCAATCCCATTTCAGGAAGAGCTTTTAAAGGGAAAACATCTTTACAATTAATTCTACGATAAACATCACCTTGTTTATTAAAGATAGAAATTAAAATATTTCCTGTGTAATCTTTTTTAAGACCCATAGCTCCTGTAAGAGGATTGTAGATCAAATCTGACCATTGTCTTAGGGTTTTAAAAATATACATAGAGTTAGCATCATTTAAATTGACAGTAAATGAAATACTAATGTTCATTGTGGTTTCAGAAGGTTTAGCTCCTGCATAGTTTCTTTTAGCAAACTTATATTTCTGGGTAGCTAATCCCGGGTTCTTATCTACAGATAAACCACTAACTTTAGTTACGTGCTCTATCAATATATTTCCTCCGCCTACACCATTGGGACAAGTTATTTGGGCCTCAAACTGGTTAAGGTAAACAGGCTCGTACTTATTTAAAGAAGCCTGAGAATTTGAGAAATGTGGTAATCCTGCCATAATGTTTTTTAGTATATTTATCCGACTTTATAAAAAATCAAAAATTACATATTTTCATATATATCAATATGCTATTAAAAAAAAATATAGGAAACATATTATAAATTATGATATATATTATAAAACCAGCATAAGGAATATGAAAACTATAGAGGATTTAAATAATTCAATTAAAAAAGGAGAAATTAAAACTAATTTTATTTCTAGATTTTTAGAAAAAAATCAAGAAATAAAAGAAATGATATTTTTAAAATCTATTGATATAGAAAAATATTATAGAAATCCAACTATTTTGCAAAGATTAAAATTTATTATAAATGAAGAAGTTATAGAATTATGCACATGCGGTGATCCTTTATTATGGAGAAATTTTACTAAAGGTTATAACAAAACTTGTGGATCTAAAAAATGCTCAACGAGAAAAAATATAGAATCAGTAAAAAAATATTATACTGAAAAATATGGAGTAGATCATTTATTTAAAACTGATAAATTTAAAAATGATATAAAAAATACATTTAATGAAAAATATGGGGTTGATAATCCGTTTAAAAGTAAAGAAATAAAAAATAAAATAAAAGAAACTAATCTTTTAAAATTCGGGGAAACTAATTGGTTAAAGGTCCCGGAAAATAGAGAAAAAATATCAAATAAAATAATAGAAAATAATAAAATAGCCAGGAAAGAAAAAATAATAAATAATAAAATTCCTATTGAGATTATTGAATATTCAAAAAACCAAAAAGTTATTATTAATTGTAATAAATGTAATAATAAAAGTGAATTTTCGATTTCGTTTTTCAATAAAAAAATAAAAATACAAGAAAACCCATGTTTAACATGTAATCCTTTATTAAGATCTACATCCAAAGGGGAAATCGAACTTTTCCATTTTATAGAATCTATATACAAAGGTAGTATAATAAAAAATGATAGAAAAATACTAGGGGGTAAAGAAATTGATATATATTTGCCAGATTTAATGATGGCATTTGAATTCAATGGGATTTATTATCATAGCGAAATATTTAAAGAAAAAAAAGATTGTTTATCTAAAAAAAAATTATTATCTGATAAATCTATAAATTTAATAGTAGTATGGGAAGATGATTGGGAGCAAAAAAAAGAAATAATAAAAAGTAGGATAAAATCTTTATTGAATCAAAATAATAAAATATACGCAAGAAAATGTAAAATAATGGAAATATCAGGAAGTGTAGAAAAAAAATTTTTAATAGATAATCATATACAAGGATATGTTCCGTCGTCTATAAAAATAGGTCTATATTATAATAGTGAATTAGTTTCGATTATGTCATTTGGATCATATAGAAAATCTTTGGGTAAAAATAAAATAATAGGGGAATATGAATTATTAAGATTCTGTAATAAATTAGGAATTAATGTAATAGGAGGAGCATCTAAAATTTTTAAATATTTCATAAATAAATATTTACCAAATAAAGTTTTATCATATCAAAATAATTCATGGAATACCGGTAATCTTTACGAAAAAATAGGATTTATCAAAAAAAATACAACAGATCCAAACTATTATTGGGTAAAGGGAAATTTAAGATTTAATAGATTTAATTTCAGAAAAGATAAATTAATAAAAGAAGGATATGATCCAAACAAAACAGAATCCGAAATAATGTACGGGAGAGGATATTATCGAATATGGGATATGGGAAATATAAAATGGGAATACAAAAAGCCATCAGTAAACTGATGGCTTTTTATTTTTTATTAAAATTTAAGGATTTTAAACGAATTGGGAGAATCCTCCGGAAGCAATACCTCCAGTTCTTGTTACCGTAATTCTATTTATAAATTTCTGTATACCTCTTGCTGGTTCTATGATAACATCTATAACTCCCATATTCATATCTATGATAGCTGGGGTATTGTTAGAAGTATCCATGATAGTTTGGTAAGCGTAGATTCCTCCTCCTGATTGAACTCCATCCAAATAATTATCTACCAATGTCTTGATTTCA
>Ga0114978_10005366_pt1 | contig 10247 bp, 8 predicted proteins | sample S_140212_EF_Meta_FD_87027 | JGI IMG/M metagenome (GOLD analysis project Ga0114978, IMG submission 87027) | Freshwater microbial communities from Lake Simoncouche, Canada to study carbon cycling - S_140212_EF_MetaG | ecosystem: Environmental > Aquatic > Freshwater > Lake | place: Lake...
CAGTTTTATTAGTAGTAGAGGTAATGATGATTTGGCGATTAAAAAAAGTGTCATCAATAATCAACTTTTTTTGTACGTTTTTGTAGATACGATCAATTTTATTTTTAACGGTAATTGCGGTTGTTTGGTACTTTTGAGTACCATTGTCTAATTTGTCCAGATAGCGTGTATCTTCAAACCCAAAAATTTTAATGTTATGTATTTTACCGATATTCAAGTAAGCATGAAGCGCTTGAGTAATGGAAAATTTTTGATTGCTAGAATTATGCGTAACGAGTTGAAGGGTTAAGGTCTGACTAACTGAAATATCAAGATCAAGAGTAAACGGCTGTTGCCAATATTGTTCACTGTGAAGTGACGCTTTAAATCTTAATTTTATTTTAGTTTCATTTTCTGAAGGGGCTTCAGTTGCTAAAACTGTCCACAAGCCATTACGAACAAAACCATGGCTGGGCCCATCCGGATCGTTGAGGTCTAGCCCAAACCAAGGCCAACAGATAGGTATGCCACCTCTTATTGCTTTACCATTATTGTATTGAGATTTTTGGCTAAGGAATAAAAGATCTTCTGGTTCTTCAACAGGTTGAAATGAAAGAACCTGTGCCGCGTAAAGTGAAACCAAAGCTGTTGCGCTGGCATTTTTGATTAAAATAAAGGGAAAACCACCGCGACCTTTTATAAATTTTAGGTGGTCTGCAATTGCATGTTCTTTATTTAGTTGGTCAATTGACATGCTAGTTACCTTGAAACTGTTGCTTGATAATTGAGCCAAAGAGATGCGACATTATTTTTTGAAAGAGTAATGGTGGGTATTGTAGTTTTAGAGGAAAAATTGATTATTTACGCAGTTAGTCGCTGGGGTACAGTTCATATTTATAAATGTTTGACAATTTAAATGCTTTTGAATTTATAGGCTTACATTTTCTAAAACGATCACTGATTTGCCCTTGGCGATATAGGTGTTTTTGTTAAAGGGTATTTGATCATGTGGGGGGGTAATATCATTGGGTGATTTTAAAGATGTATCAATGGCGACACACCAATGTTTTCCGGTAATGGTAGGTAGTTCTATAGAGGCATTATCATTTGACATATTCATACAGATATAAAGGTCGGCTTCATCCTGTTCAATACCAGTTAAGGTAAAGGCCAGAATCTTGGATTCAGGTTCATACCATAGGGGTTTATTGAGCTCAGTACCGTGCCATGAAATATCCGCTATGTTTCTTTGCTCCGTGACCTTGCCAGTTAAGAAACGCCGACGCATGATAGAGGGGTGTCTTTTTCTTAAGGCTATCATTTTTCGAACAAAACGTAATACATCAGCATTTTCGTTACACATGTTCCAATCTAACCAACTCAGCTCATTATCCTGACAGTAGCCATTATTATTGCCGCGCTGAGAATGCAATAATTCATCGCCTGCCAGTAACATTGGAACGCCTTGGCTAAGCAATAAAATAGAAAAGACATTTTTAGCCTGTTTTTTTCTTAATTCCAGGATTTTAGTGTTTTTTGTATTACCTTCAGTGCCATAGTTATAGCTAAGATTATTGCCACATCCATCACGGTTATCTTCGCCATTGGCTTCATTATGTTTTTCGTTGTAACTGAATAAATCATTAAGGGTAAAGCCGTCATGACAGGTTACAAAGTTCACACTATTTATAGGTAATCTTCCTTGATGTTCATAAAGGTCGCTACTACCACTGATACGAGTTGCAAGTTCAGCTAACAGGTTTTTATCACCACGGACAAATTGGCGAATAATATCCCTGTATCGTCCATTCCATTCAGCCCAGCGATAGCCAGGAAAACTACCCACTTGATAAAGGCCTGCGGCATCCCAAGCTTCGGCAATTAATTTGGTTTTAATGAGTTGCTCTGAGAGTTCAATACCCCAGAGTACGGGCGGGTCTTGTAAAACTTCTCCATTTTCTCCCCGTGCCATTGCGCTGGCAAGATCAAAGCGAAAGCCGTCGACATGCATTTCCCTGACCCAATACTCAAGGCAACTTATAATAAAACGTGAGACCAATGGATGATTGGCATTTACGGTATTTCCACAACCTGTATAGTCTCGTAATATACTTTTGTTGGTTTTGTCGAGATGATAAAACGTTTTGCCACCTATACCTCTGAAATTGATGACAGGACCATTAACGCCAGCCTCAGCAGTATGATTAAAAACGACATCCATGATGATACCTATACCCGCTTGATGCAATGCTTTAACGAGGTCTCTAAACTCTTGAACGTGGGTTCCTTGTTCCGGTGTTACACAGTATCCGGGGTGTGGACTAAAGAAACTATGCGTGCTGTAACCCCAATAGTTTTTTAAGCCCATCTCAGCAGTTTTGGCTGGGACGTCTTGTTCATCAAAAGCCATAATTGGTAAAAGTTCGACATGGGTGATGCCCAGTTTCTGGAGGTAAGGTATTTTTTCGATCAGCCCTGAGAATGTGCCTGGATGGGTTACTTCTGAGGATGAATGTCGAGTAAAACCACCAACATGGAGTTCATAAAGAATAGCTTTTTCACTTCTTATTGCCAGTGGTATATCGCCCTCCCAATCATATTTATCATCTGTGACAACAGAACGCATTGCTGTAAGAGTATTGTCGCCAGGTTTGCAGGCAGCTTTACGATTCCATCTTTTTTGACTGACTGCTCGTGACCAAGGATCTAGTAGATGTTTTTCTTTTTCGAAACGAAAGCCGGCTTCACGGGCATGTTCATGACCATCCATGCGCCAAGTGTACCAAGTACCTGCTGGCAGTTTGGAAATATAAACATGCCAAGAAAAAAAAGTTCTGTTGATATCTTTTTTTAGAGGAATAACTTGAAAAGGGGTATCGCTGTCTGATTCATAAAATAGTAAAAGTTCTACTAGATCAGCATAGCGACTAAAAATTGAGAAGTTAACCCCTTTCGCATCGAATGTAGAACCCGACGGATAGGGTTTTCCATGTTTTAATTTGTACTCTTGTTGCATAACTACTTCTTTATGGGGTGAAAAAACATGAGACAAACTACGTTAGGTTTTGATGGTTGATTTTTATCGATGGATAGCAGTAAGTTTTACTGACTATAAACAGGATCAGAATTAAAAATATTATTGCCCCTTGTTTTTTATATGGCACATTATATTCCATGTCAGTGAGTGTAACGTAAAATAATTGTTGTAATGGTTAAGTGCGATGGCACTTTCTTAACTTTAGCAAAGATGCTTCAAGAATTTATCTTGCAGATCAATTTGCAATGACGGTGCTTTAATGTTTTGTAGAAAGAATTAAGCCTCTTATTTATTCAGCATTGCTATGTCATATCTAATACAATGGAACGTACGAAGTAATATAAAATTGTTCTCGATTAACTAATTTTTACATTTTTGTGAGCTGCAAATGAATCTTGTTGTTTTTTTATCCGACTTGCTTTTACTTTCAATTTTAATGATCGGTGTGTTATTTATCAATGTCAAATTATTAAGTTTTAGCAAAGTTAAGGTCAGCGTTTCCATTTTTTTTCCAGTGGTTCAGTTTTTTAAAGTAGTTAAAAGAACATTTTTCAAAAAATACAGCGCCCTGTTATTGGTATTATTATTGCCATCCTTGGTAATGGCGACTGAAGGAGAAAGTGTCCTGATATCGTCTCAACGGCTGGATTTGACAATGCATTGGGCTGGTTATTTAGCGTTGGTTATTTTTGCGGTTGCTTATATTCTAGCGATGACAGAGGAGGTCACCGAGTTAAAAAAATCTAAACCTATGGTTTTTGCGGCCAGTCTTATCTGGATATTTATTGCAGGTGTTTATACTAGTAATGGCATGAGTGAGCAAGCAGGACTGGCATTCCGCTCATCTCTTGAAGGCTATGCAGAACTGTTTTTATTTATTATGGTTTCAATGACTTATTTGAATGCCATGGAAGACAGAGGTGTATTTGACAGTTTGCGGGTTTGGTTGTTAAGTAAGAACTTTACTTATCGGCAATTATTCTGGATTACTGGGTTTCAGTCGTTTTTTATTTCGGCTGGCTGTAATAATTTAACAACTGCCTTGTTAATGGGTTCTGTTATTTTGGCGATGGGTAAGGACAATCGGCAATTTGTCACTTTGTCCTGTATCAATGTAGTGGTTGCTTCTAATGCGGGCGGTTCATTTAGTCCATTTGGCGATATTACGACCTTGTTAGTTTGGCAAAAAGAAGTTGTGCCTTTTGTAGATTTCTTCGCTTTGTTGATTCCTGCTATTATCAATTTTGTTATCCCCGCCACCATTATGAATTTCTTTATTCCTAAAGAAAGGCCCTCTGCTGTAATGGAGCCCCAAACGATGAAAAGGGGGGGCTGGATTATCATCTTTTTATTTGTATTAACTATTGTTACTTCAGCTTGTTTCGAAAATTATCTTCGTCTGCCACCTGCAGCCGGTATGATGTTGGGATTGACCTATTTGAAGTTTTTTAGTTATTACTTGCAAAAAACCCGTGACTCTCATCTTGTCTCGATGTCCATGGATTTATCGGGTATCAAGATTGATTATTCTGATCCTATGATATACAAAGATCATCAAGAAGTAGAAGTGAAAAAGACACTTGTGAAGGAGGTGCCTTTTGATATTTTTCAGAAAGTAGCGAATCTGGAATGGGATACGTTATTATTTTTTTATGGCGTCATGGTAGGGGTTGGTGGGTTAAGTTTTATTGGTTATTTAGGTATCGCCTCGCATCATCTTTATGGCAGCATTGATCCCACTCTAGCAAACATTTTGGTAGGGATTGCTTCTGCATTTGTCGATAACGGGACTATTATGATGTCTGTACTGACTATGGCACCTGATATTTCTCAAGGTCAATGGTTGTTGGTTACTTTGACCGCTGGCGTAGGTGGAAGTATGTTAGCGATTGGTTCGGCTGCAGGCGTAGGTTTGATGGGGCAAGCTAAGGGTATTTACACATTTACCAGTCACTTGAAGTGGACTCCAGTTATTGCGTTAGGTTACGCAGGAAGTATTGCCGCTCACTTTTTAATTAATGCACGTTATTTTTAGATCGTAATCGATTTAGGTTTCACTGTAATAAAGGATTTCAGTCTTTGTTGCCTATGACTATTAGGGTAGATCGTGGTTTCTGAAGTTGCAGTAAATAGTTTTGATGCCCCTGCATTTTTAAAAAAACTAACAACACGTCCAGGCATTTATAAAATGCTTAATGAGAAGGGCGAGATTATCTACATAGGTAAGGCAAAAAACCTTAAGAATCGGGTTTCCAGCTATTTTAAAAATAACACATCTTCCATTAAACAGCGGGTTATGGTGGCAAAAGTAGCTGCCATTGAAGTCACGGTGACGCACACTGAAGGCGAGGCATTACTGCTTGAGTGTCAGCAAATCAAGCGTCACAGGCCGCGTTACAATATTTGTTTAAGGGATGACAAGTCTTTTCCTTACATATTCTTGTCCAGTGAGCAGAATTTTCCACAAATAACCATTCATCGGGGAGCAAAAAGTAAAAAGGGTCGTTATTTTGGACCCTATCCCAGTTCAGGCGCGGTTAGGGAAAGTCTGAAGTTATTTCAGCGTTTGTTTCCAATACGCCAATGTGAAGATACTATTTACAATAATCGTACTAGGCCTTGTTTACAATATCAGATAGGACGATGTACGGCGCCTTGTGTAGGATTGATTGATAAAGCCCACTATGCTTTGGATGTGCAAAGTACTGTAATGTTTCTGGAAGGTAAGGGTGGTTTGTTGATTGATCAACTGATTATCAAAATGGAGCAGGCTGCGGCCAATCTGGATTTTGAAAAAGCCGCCAGTTTTAGAGATCAAATTACAAAGCTGCGATCTGTACTGGAAAAACACTTTGTTTCTGGAGAAAAGGGTGATGTGGATATTATCGCTTGTGTAAGCAAGGGTAATATAGCTTGTGTTCAGGTGTTTTTTATTCGTAATGGACAGCATTTAGGTAATAAAGTTTTTTTTCCAGGCATTATAGAAGAGCATAATCCGGCAGCTATTGTGCAAGCTTTTATACCTCAATATTATTTCGATAAGCCAGTACCTTATGAGTTAATAGTCAGCCATGAGTTGGAAGAAACGGCCTTATTAATTGAAGTATTAGCGGGTCAGGCTAAGCATCCAGTAGCTATCGCCAGCAATGTAAGAGGTGAGCGTTTAAAATGGCTGCAAATAGCCATTACCAATGCTGAAAATTCATTATTAAGTAAGTTATCTGATAAGCAAGGTATTTATGCGCGGTTTCTTAGTTTACAAGAAGAATTAGGTTGTAAAAATATACCCAAGCGGTTGGAATGTTTTGATATTAGCCACACGCAAGGTGCTCAGACAGTCGCATCTTGTGTGGTTTTTGATAGAGAAGGGCCGGTAAAGTCAGCTTATCGTCGTTTTAATATTACTGGCATTACTGGTGGCGATGATTATGCGGCTATTCATCAGGCTGTTTTTAGACGTTTTAAGCGTTTAAAACAGGGAGAACACGAAGCTCCAGATATATTGTTTATTGACGGTGGTAAAGGTCAAGTGCATGAAGCACAAAAGGCTTTAGCTGAGTTAGACATAAACAATGTTATGATAGTTGGCGTTTCAAAAGGACCTGCTAGAAAGGCTGGGATGGAAAAACTGATCTTGGTTGATCAGGATCATCCATTAGATGTGGCACCAAGTGCAGGTGGATTATTGCTGATTCAAAATATACGCGATGAAGCGCATAGGTTTGCAATTACAGGTCATAGAATGCGCAGAGGTAAGGCCTCAAAAGAATCAATTTTGGAGAGCATTTCTGGGTTAGGGGTCAAGCGAAGACAAGTTTTATTAAAACAGTTTGGGGGGCTACAAGGTATTTCATCTGCAAGTGTAGATGCACTTTGTAGTGTAGATGGCATCAGTCGGCAGTTGGCGCAGCGAATTTACGAACTATTTCATCATCAAGATGACGATTCAATTTAATATACCTACAAATCTTACACTTTTAAGAATTGCTTTAATTCCGTTATTAGCCGTGGTTTTTTACTTGCCGTGGCAATACTCTAATTTTGCTTGCACGTTGATTTTTCTTTTAGCGGGGTTTACTGACTGGCTAGATGGTTATTTAGCTAGAAAAATGAAGCTTGAAACACCTTTTGGCGCTTTTTTAGATCCGGTAGCAGATAAATTGATGGTCACCATCATTCTGGTTTTAATTGTACAGCAACAGGGAACTCCCTATCTGGCCATTCCAGCGGCCATTATTATTGGTCGGGAAATTACCATTGCTTCCTTGCGAGAGTGGATGGCTGAAATAGGTCAGCGAGCACAAGTTAAAGTCTCACAATTAGGTAAATGGAAAACGTCGGCTCAAATGTTGGCAATTGGCATGTTATTGTACCGTGATGACTTATTTGGATTGCCTATAAATTTAATGGGCTACGGTTTGTTATATATCGCAGCAGTATTAACACTTTGGTCCATGATTAGTTATTTGAGTGCTGCATTGGCAGTTATTAAGCAAGAATAATCAAGCTCGATGAGTTCTTGCCTGAGGGAAATAGTTTCAAGAAATAATCTCGTACATAAAGATTGTCAAAATTATAGAAAATGAGATTAATTTGGGTGAAATACGGGGTATTGATCCGCAACTGGCATGTGCATACTTTTTTGGGCATTGTTAATAATACACTACGCTTAGTATTGGTGCGTGTTCTTGATAAAAAAGCAGATGTTTATCTCTCGCAAGCATGGATTTCAGCATGCAACGCTATAGCTAAAAAATAATTATTATTTAGACTAAGGTAAAGCGATGGGTGATGTTGTTCAGTTTAAACGGCTATCAGTGGCAGAACGCTATAAGGGAAAAACACTGTGTGATAGCGGTTTTCATAAATGGGAAGTACTAAAGGATCAGCAATTTGATGTTAAGCAGGGGAGATTAATGACGGTTTACCAATGTAAACACTGTGCTAAGATTAAATCTAGGGCTCTTTAGGTCTTACTTAATTTCTGCTGAGTTTACAGCCTCTCGGTTCTTACTTACAGAGAGGCTATAATTTACAATTAGTTATGATCTAGTAAGCTGTTTAGTTCTGCATTTATCATTGTCTCGTAGTGACGGTATAAAACAGAATCAGTCGGAATATTCGCATCAATTAGATCATTGGTTTTAGTCGAAGCATCCTTTTTCGAGTCTGGTGCTTTGTTTTTAATTGGTGTTTTTACAATCTGAGGAGAATCAGAGTTTAAGTTTGTAAGATAATGCCTTCTCAACACTGAATCTTCTGGGATATTGGTAGCTGATATTTTTTGAGTCTGAACGATTGGTTTTGATTCAACAACTGGTTCAATAGCGACTTTAGGAGGGCTTTCTGGGGCTTTTGCTTGAGGTGTTACTGGTGGAGTTGTATTGGCTTTTACAGGGTTTTCTGAAGTTGTTGCTTGCACTGGTTTTGGCGTAACTGTTGTTTCAGGCTTCGTCGCCGATATTGGCTTAATGGCTTGGGTTTTTTCTCCAGCCTTAGCCGCAGATTCTTGGTAGTTGTTAAGTAATGTTTTTATTTTAGAAATAATGCTTTGAAAAAATTCATTCATGGTTATCACACTGATCCAGATTTAATTAAAGAGAACTACATTTGGAGGAATTCTTTCTGATTTTCAGATAAGAACACGTTTTTTATATTCTACATGAGCTACTTTGACCGTAATTTAGCTACTCAGTAGTTTTATGGTCTGAACTATAACACTTGTTGCTTAAGTTGGCGACAGCCAGATTAATAATATCTCACCAATTATCAACTTATTTTTAAAAGTATTATTTTAATATCCATTATGTATTTTCTTAGGCTCTGAAAATAGAATATTCAAGCCGACAAGTGCCGTTGCCAATCAGCGATTTTCACTTTTAGATCAATAATATTAATGGTGGTTAAATGACGTTCTTTTAACAATCGTTTGCCTGCTACCCAAACATCTGTGACTTGTTGTCGACTGGCTGCATAAACGATTTGCGATACGGGGCAGTAGAGAGGTTGAGTTTCAAGATGGTTTAAATCAATAGCAATAATATCAGCGGCTTTACCTATACTAAGTGAGCCACAACAGTTATCAAGGCCCAATGCTTTAGCACCATTAATGGTAGCCATGCGTAAGGCGGTCATCGCGGGAATGGCGCTGGCATCATTGGCAACTGCTTTGCCAAGTAAGGCTGCAGTTCGCATTTCTCCAAACATATCGAGATCGTTGTTGCTGGCAGCGCCATCAGTGCCTAGAGCGACATTGATTCCGGCATTAAGGCATTTGGTAGTTTGGCAAAAACCACTGGCCAGTTTTAGATTAGATTCCGGACAATGCACTATATGAGCGCCAGATTCTGCTAACAAGGTAATCTCTTCATCGGTTAACTGGGTCATGTGCACGGCTATCAATGATGGATTGACCAAACCTAAATCCTGCAGCCGTTTTAAAGGTCGACTTCCGTATTCTGATTGAGCCTGCTCGACTTCATGCAAGGTTTCGTGAAGATGAATATGAATTGGTAACTCTAATTTATCAGCCAGCGTTTTGATTTTTTGCAAAGGTTCATCAGATACAGTGTAAGGTGCATGTGGTGCAAAAGCGGTCGTGCAAAGGTCGGAATGGCGTAGTTGCTCATGCAAGGTTAAGCCTTTTTCAATATATTCATTACTATTTCGGGCCCAGGCTGATGGAAAATCAATAACAATTAACCCCACTGTAGATCTTATACCATGGTGTATAGCTTGTTTTGCTGTGATGTCAGGAAAAAAATACATATCATTAAAACAGGTGGTTCCACCCAGAATCATTTCGGCAATTGCTAAATCGGTACCGTCTTTGACAAAGGCTTCGCTCATCCATTTTTGCTCCAGTGGCCAAATGTGATTATTTAGCCAATCCATGAGAGGTAGGTCATCTGCAATGCCGCGCATTAAAGTCATTGCAGCATGGGTATGACAGTTGATTAAGCCAGGTAGTAAGGCATGATTTTCCAGGTTTTCAGTAGTTTTTCCTTGGTATTTTTGTTTGGCAATTTCCGTAGGTAATAAATCTATTATTTTTCCACTATCAACCACTAAACTATGGTGGTCATAGGTTACGGATTCCGGTTCAACGGGTATAATCCAGCGAGCATGTATAAGAGTATCGACTATCATGAGTGGTCCTGTGAGTGTAATTTGACATTACTGTTTGTGATTGGTGGATTATCTTAAACATATCGCGATAATGTCTACTTGC
>Ga0114978_10005367_pt1 | contig 10247 bp, 6 predicted proteins | sample S_140212_EF_Meta_FD_87027 | JGI IMG/M metagenome (GOLD analysis project Ga0114978, IMG submission 87027) | Freshwater microbial communities from Lake Simoncouche, Canada to study carbon cycling - S_140212_EF_MetaG | ecosystem: Environmental > Aquatic > Freshwater > Lake | place: Lake...
CGGCGCCGTCGACACGCCGAGCCGGTAGTGGTTGTCGTCGCCGCCGGCGGCGTAGAGGTCGTGGATCCGCACCACGTAGCGCCCCTTGGCGGGGGCGGTGAAGTCGAGGAACGGATCGTCGGCATGGTGGCGGCGGGCGGAGGACAGGACGCGGCCGTTGGCATCGAGAACGTCGAGGACCGGGGTCATCCGCGAGTCGATCCGCCGGGCCCAGACCTCGGCGCGGATCCGCTGACCCGCCTCGAGGGGCACGGCGTAATGATCCGATTTGCCCGCCGTGGCTCGCGCGGTGATCGTCGCGTCGGCGGCCACCTCCTGGGCCTTGGAAAGACTGTCGGGCTCGCCGGCCTTCGCGATCTCGGCAGTCGTTCCGACGAGGAACGTGCGCGGGCCGCTCACGCCATAGCGGCCGACGGCGACGACGTCATAGAGGCCGGCCGGCACGTCGGGGGCGATCGTGACGACCATCCTCCGCGGGATGGCGCGCGGCTGCGGGTCGAACTCCGTCGGTGCGGTCATCTCCGGTGCGGCCGTGATGCCAGCGTGAGAGAAGATGAGCCTCTCGAGGTCGTCGAGGTCGGCGCCGAGAAGCGTGACGGTGACCTGCGAACCCTGCTTGCCGCCGGTCGGCTGGAGGGCAGCAAGCGTTGCACGGGGGAAGTCGGCCAGCGCCGGTGGCGCGGCGAACATGCCGGCTATCGCCAGGATGGCGGCGGAGATCGTGGCGGCAGGAGAGCGGAGGAATCTCATGGTGGTGCGGTCCACAGGGAGGACGGACGCGGGGCACCGCTGGCCATCCGTGGCTTCGCTGCCGATCCGCAATCTGGATCGGGAGCTGTCTGCCCCCGATCGGCCCCCCGGGGTCGAACGGTCCCTTCGTGAATGGAATCAGTGGTTGAAGAGAAATTCCTTGGTATTCAGCAGCGACCAGATGACGTCCTCGTAGGCTGCCTGACGGTTGTCGCCGTGCCCCTCGAGGTATTTCTGGACGAGCCCGTTCTCCTCGGTCGATGGCGGCCGGGAGAACGACACCAGGTACAGTTCCGCGACCTTCGCGGCGTCGTCCCGACCTTGATCGGCGACGAGCTTTGCCGCCCGGCCATCCCCTCCGAGCTTGCCGAGGATGTCGGCCGAGTTGATGAGGTGAATGCTCTGCGCGAGATTCGCCTCCGACACACGCTCGCATTCGCAGGCGCTGTCGCCGTTGGGGCGGCCGAAGACGGTAAGGAAGTAATTGCCGAAGTTGGGGTCGGGCAGCTGGATTGACCGGGTGCCGGCGAGCGTGCCGCCGAAGGCGGTCTGCTTGGCCGTCAGCGTATCGATGGCGTCGAGGGCCACCTCGGCGGGGAGCCGGCGCGGGTAGAAGCGCGAGAAGCTCTGCCGATCCTCGGCATTGAACTCGTTGGGCTCAGCGGAGAGCTGGTAGGTGTTCGACCGGCAGATCGTCCGCACCAGATGCTTGAGGTCGTAGCCGTGGTGGACAAAGTCGGCGGCGAGGGCGTCGAGGAGGGGGGGATTTGTTGGCGGATTCGTCAGCCGCATGTCGTCCTCCGGCTCAACCAGCCCGCGCGAGAAGAAGTGCTTCCAGTAACGGTTGACGAGCGAGCGGGCGAAGAACGGGTTGTCGCGGGTGGTCATCCAGTCGACCAGCGCCGTCCGCGGATCGACGTCGGCGGCGAGCTCGGCCGGCTTGCCACCGAGGACCGCTGCCTGGTGGGTGGCCTTGGGGCCGGCCGCCTGCGCCGGGCCGCGGTTGTGGAAGATTTGGTCTTCGCCCGGTTGGGCCCCCTTCTTCCGGCCGATCCGCGAGAAGAACGCAGAGAGTTGGTAGTAGTCGGCAGTGCTCCACTTCTCGAACGGATGGTGGTGGCAGCGGGCACATTGGAGCCGCAGACCGAGAAAGAGCTGCGAGAGATCTTCGACCTGTTGGTTCGTGTCGACCACCTGCCGGTACCAGATCGTGGCCGGGTTGCCGCTGGCCTCGCCCGAAGCGCTGACGATGTCGCGGACGAATTGGTCGTAGGGCTTGTTTTCGGCCAGGCCCGAGCGGATCCACTCGTGGAACGAGTAGCTGCCGTGGCGGTGGAGGGTGTCGTCGGTCCGCTTGTTCCGCAGGATCGCCGACCATTTGTTGGCGAAGGTGTCGGCGTAATCGGGGCTGTCGAGGAGCCGGTCGACGAGTTTGTCACGCTTGTTGGGATCGGAGTCGGCGAGGAAGGCCCGTGTCTCGTCGAGCGCGGGGACGCGGCCGGCGATGTCGATCGTCACGCGTCGCAAGAAGGTGGCGTCGTCGCACCGGCCCGACGGGGGGAGCGACAGCGAGACGAGGTTGTCGAGCACGTGGCCGTCGATGAAGTTCCGCGCGAAGGCATTGCGGGCCGGCATCAGGTCGATCGGCGACTCCAGCGGCACCGTCGCCCGGAACACCGCCACCTGGCTCTGGTAGCGGACCATAAGGGCGGCGACACCGCTCCGCGGCGGGCCATTGCCGCGCTCGGCTGCCGAGACGAGGCCGGTCTTGTCGACGCTCGCCAGTTCCGGGGCGTTGACCTCGTACTGGGCCATCGGCGTCACATCCTCGCGCGAACCGTCGGAAAGGATCGCCATGACGCGAACCTGCTGCGACTGCCCCGGGTGCATGACGCGCACCGTCGGGAAGACCTCGATCCCGACGACGGCCGGGGCCTGCGGGTCGCCCGGCTGGGCTCCTTCGGCAATCCAGCGCGAGATCAGCCGGTAGGAGGGGGAGCCGGTCTCAATCAGTCTGCCGCCGCCATGGGGGACGACCGCTGCAGCCTTAAGGAGCAGGAGGCTCTCGTCGGGGGCGGTGGTGGAGATCCGCCGGCCACGGGCCTCCTTGACGAGATGTTCGTGGTCCTCTGCCGGCTCAAATCCCAGCAGCGAGAGCCGGAAGCCGTTTTGGCCGCCACTCTTTCCGTGGCAGCCGCCGCTATTGCAGCCGAATTTCGTGAACACCGGGACCACCCGGCCGAAGAACTCGACCGGCGGATCGTTGCCAAAACGTGCGACGACCAGCGGCACGCGGGTCTCGGGGAGATCGGTGAGGCCCGGGACGGCGGAGACACTGATGACGATCTCCCCCTGGCCATCGGCCGACGGGATCACGACCCCCTCGGGGGTGACCGTGGCGAGGGTTTCGGGTTCAACCCGGTAGCTCGCCTGCCGGGTGACGTCGCGCTCATGGTCGGCGTCGGCGCCCGCCGGGACGGCGCTGACGACCAGTTGCCGGCGCCCTTCGGTGCCGATGACGTGCAGCGGGCCACCCGCCGGTTCGCCGGTAGAAATCTCGATCCGGGTGCCGGCGGTCGGGTCGGCCGCAGCCTCGGCGGCGGGGAGCGTGCCGACCGGCAGGGCGGCAGCGAGAACCGTAGCGAACGCCCGCGTCAGCAAGGCGCCCCCAGAGCCCAATTGGCGGGCAATCCCAGAGCCCAATCGGCGGGCACTCCGGAGGCACTTCCGGTGGACGATCGGCAGCACGGACATATCCATGGTTCTCTCCACGGCGACAAATCCCCTCACCTCACAAGATCCTCAATATTATCCCCCAAACCGTCATCAGCCGCAAAGATAAGGCGGAAAAGGTCTGCAGGATCGGCTGTAAAGTGTTTTTCAATAACAGGTTGCGTTCTTTCCAGGGGGCCGCTAGATCGGTTGTCGATCGCTCTAAAAGGGGGTGTTGCGGCCGTTTCGGTCGCCAGGGGCGATGCCAAGGCAAGGGCTGTGGACTGTCGACAGCTGCCCCGAAACGGTGGCTGGTGGCGGTTGCAAGGGTCCCCCGGGCCGGCTTCGGTCGGCGCTGAATCCCCCTGTCCGTTCCCCGGTTGAGCTTCTAACTTCTACGTCACACGGTCGACCAGCCGCCGACCAGCCTGCCGAGACCTCCCCGCTCCCCGCGATTGAAGCCCATGACCTCCTACAACCTCACCCACCTCCGTCAGCTCGAGGCCGAGAGCCTCCACATCATCCGCGAGGTGGCCGCCGAGTTTGAAAACCCGGTCATGCTCTACTCGATCGGCAAGGACTCGGCCGTCATGGTGCGCCTCGCGGAGAAGGCCTTCTTCCCGGCCAAGCCCCCCTTCCCGCTCATGCACGTCGACACGACGTGGAAGTTTCGCGACATGTACAAGCTCCGCGACGAGTACGTCGCCAAGGAGCTCGGCTTCAAGCTCATCGTCCATGTCAACGAGGAGGGAAGGGCCCAGGGGATCAACCCGATCACGCACGGCAGCAAGGTCCACACCGACGTGATGAAGACGCAGGGCCTGCGGCAGGCCCTCGACAAATACCGCTTTGATGCCGCCTTCGGAGGAGCCCGCCGCGACGAGGAGAAATCGCGGGCCAAGGAGCGGGTGTTTTCCTTCCGGGACCAACACCACCGCTGGGATCCGAAGAACCAGCGGCCCGAGCTCTGGAACCTCTACAACACCAAGGTCAAGAAAGGGGAGAGCATCCGCGTCTTCCCGATCTCCAATTGGACCGAGCTCGACGTCTGGCAGTACATCCACCTCGAGAAGATCCCGATCGTGCCCCTCTACTTCGCCGCCGAGCGGCCGATCGTGTGGCGCGACGGGGTGATGATCATGGTTGACGACGACCGGCTCCCGCTCAAGCCGGGAGAGACTCCCGAGCTGCGCCGTGTCCGCTTCCGCACCCTCGGCTGCTATCCCCTCTCCGGTGCCGTCGACTCCAGTGCCACGACCCTCCCCGAGATCATTCAGGAGATGCTCCTGACGACGTTCTCGGAGCGGCAGGGGCGGCTCATCGATTCCGATGAGGCCGGTTCGATGGAGAAGAAGAAGCGAGAGGGCTACTTCTGACGTTTCGCCGGGCCCCGCAGTAGACCGGGGCTCAAAGCCGCCGGCCGCTAGGCCCCTTGCGGCCGGTGAGTGCCCTGTCACCCCTGATCAACGCGATCGCAACCCCCAATCGACACCCGACATGTCCCATCAATCCGCGCTCATCGCCCACGACATCGACGAATACCTCGCCCAGCACGAGCGCAAGGAGCTGCTGCGGTTCATCACCTGCGGGAGTGTCGACGACGGCAAAAGCACGCTCATCGGCCGGCTGTTTTACGAATCGAAGATGATCTACGAGGACCAGCTGGCGGCGATCACCAAGGATTCCTCGCGCTACGGCACGACCGGCGGCGAGGTCGATCTGGCGCTGTTCACCGACGGCCTCGAGGACGAGCGGCAGCAGGGAATCACGATCGACGTCGCCTACCGCTACTTCTCCACCGACAAGCGCAAGTTCATCATCGCCGACACCCCCGGGCACGAGCAGTACACGCGCAACATGGCGACGGGGGCTTCGACGGCCGATCTGGCCATCATCCTCGTCGACGCCCGTCACGGCGTCCTCACGCAGACGCGCCGCCACAGCTTCATCGTCTCGCTCCTGGGGATCCGGCATGTCATCGTCGCCGTCAACAAGATGGACATCGTCGGCTACGACCAGGCGGTCTTCGAGGAGATCCGCTCCGACTACGCCGCCTTCGCTGCGCGGCTGGAGCTCCCCGACCTCCACTTCCTGCCGGTCTCGGCGCTCAAAGGCGACAACGTCGTCACCAACAGCCCGAACATGCCCTGGTTCACCGGCTCCCCGCTGATGACGCTCCTGGAGACGGTCTACATCGGCTCCGACCGCAATCTCGAGGACTTCCGCTTCCCGGTCCAACTCGTCCTCCGGCCGAATCTCGATTTCCGCGGATTCTGCGGCACGATCGCCTCCGGCATCATCCGCACCGGCGACGAGGTGATGAGCCTCCCCTCCCGGAAGAAGAGCCGGGTGAAGCAGATCGTCACCTTCGACGGCGAGCGTGAAGAGGCATTCGCGCCCCAGAGCGTGACGCTCACCCTCGAGGACGAGATCGATTCCAGCCGCGGCGACATGCTCGTTCGCCCCGGCAATCAGCCGAAGGTCGACAACCGCTTTGAGGCGATGATCGTGTGGATGGCCGAGGAGAAGCTCCTCCCTGGGAAGCCCTATCTCTTCAAGCAGACGTCGAAGGTCACCAGCGGCGCCGTGAGCACGCTCCGCTACCGCGTCGACGTCAACACGCTCCACCGCCAGGACGCGCCGGCTCTTTCCCTCAATGAGATCGGGCGCTGCGCGATCACGCTCACCGAGCCGATCTGCCACGACGCCTACCGGCGCAACCGTGGCACCGGCGGCTTTATCATCATCGACCGGCTCACCAACGCCACCGTCGGTGCCGGGATGATTCTCGACCGCGAGCCCGAAGAGGGGCGGAGCACCGCCCACTGGGACGACGCGGCCGCGGAGCATCTCCACGGGGCGGCCAGCGCCGTGACGGCAGCCGAGCGCGAGGCGCGCTTCGGCCAGAAGCCTGTCACGCTCCTCCTCACGGGGCTCACCGGCTCCGGCAAGAGCACGCTCGCGGCGGCGCTCGAGCGGCGGCTGTTCGAAGCGGGGCGGGGGGTGACCGTCCTCGACGGGCAGTCGCTGCGGCTGGGGATCAGCCGTGATCTCGGCTTCTCGGCGGGCGAGCGGAGTGAGAATCTGCGGCGCGGCGCGGAGATCGCCCGGCTGTTCAACGACGCCGGGCTGCTGTGCCTAGCGGCCTTCGTGGCCCCGGAGGAATCGGTGCGGCAGAAGGCGGTGGAGCGGATCGGCCGCGACCGGGCGCTGGTCGTCCATCTCGCCTGCCCGCTCGAGGTCTGCCGGCAACGCGACACCGAAGGGCATTATGCCCTGGCCGATGCCGGGGAGATGAAGCACTTCCCCGGCGTGAGTGCGCCGTACGAGGCGCCTCTCAATCCCGATCTCGTCCTCCCGACCGACCAGTGGCCGGTGGCCAAGTGCGTCGAGGCGTTGCTGAAGCTGCTCGGGGACCGCGGCGCGATCTGAAGCGGGGGACGTTGCGGTCGATGATCCGGCAGTCCGGAATCGACAGGACCGAGTTCGAGTCGTGACCGGTCCGCCCCCCGACTTGCGCTCAATCGACGAACAGTTCCGCCGGCTCGAGGGTCGCCTCCGGGCAGGCTAGGGGGAAGAGCGGCCGGCCGGCGCGGTGGGTGGTGCGGGTGTCGTAGCGGCCCGCCACCGGATCGCGGAATACGATCACCGCCCGGGCGGCGAGATCGACCACCCAGTAATCGGCGATCCCGGCTGCGGCGTAGAGCGCCGCCTTCGTGGTCGTGTCGTGGTCGAGGCTCGTGTCAGCGACCTCGACGACGAGCATCACCTCCTCCGGGAGTGGGCGGCGATCGATGTAACGCCGCAGCGTCACCCAGGCGAGATCGGGCTGCGGGGCACTTTCCGAGGCGGGGATCGCGATCGGGTTCTGGACGCGCACGAGGATTCGCGAGAGATCGACCTGCATCATGCTCCAGCGGCCGAGCCAGTCGACGGCGTCGGCATGCCGGTCTCCGATCGGCGACATCATCTGCAGCCCTCCTTCGATGAGCTCGAGCGGGTGCTCCTGTCGCGGCTCGAACACCCCGGCGGAGATCATCCGGTCATACATCGCCAGCGTGACGCCGCCGCGGGGCGGGAGCCCGGCGGGCAGCGCGGCTCGGGAGTCGGCGGTGGCAGGGACGATCGTGCTCATGATGGAGTCGATTATAACCCCGTCAACCAGCGCGTCCGAAGGGGGAATGATTCGCCCGGCGGGCCTCATCCCTGACCGTTCTCGGAGGCAGTGAATGACGTGATCGGCCGCCGGATGCGGCGGCCGTCGACCCAGGAAAGCCTTGGCGTTGTCTGCGGGTGAACAAGGGGAAAAAGGTCATGGATGACCTTTGCCACGGGTCGCTACGACGCGCCGAAGATCTCGCGGAGCGATGAGCCGGGCCCGGGCAGCGGCGGCGCTGGTTGCTGTGGCCACCACCTCGATCTCCGTGTGGGGGCCGAGGAGGAGTTCGAGGCGCTTGGAGAGGGTGCGGATTCCCGTGCTCGGAGTTCGGGACGGATTGGGGGGCACCCAGACGCCAGTGTTGGCCACCTCGACGTCGAGCCAACCATCATGGACTTTCGACGTGACGATGACCTCGAGGGGCCCATCCTCCGGCGGCGCACCGTGGACGAAGGCGTTTTCCAACGGCGGATGGAGCATCATCGGCGGCACGGCGAGGGCATGCGAGGCCGGATCGCACTCGAGCCGGCAGTGGAGGCGCTTGCCGAACCTGGCCTGCTGGACGGCGAGGTATTTCTCGAGCGATTGGAGCTCCCGGGCGAGGGGCTCAAGCGCCCTCGCCTCGCTGAGCGTGAAGCGGAGATAGTCGGCCAGATCCTGCGTCACCTTCTCGACCGCCGCCGGCTCGACGAAACGGGCATCGGCGCGCACCAACCGGGCAGAGCCGGCGATTGATCGTGGGATCGTTCGACAGCCGTTGAAAGACTCGCCCGGCGCGATGATCAGAGGCAGGCAGGGCCGAGAGCAATTGCCCCCTATCAGAAGGGGTCTATCGGGCGGCAGAAGCACCGGATCGATCCGGTGGGCAGGGCCCGTGGCGAGAGGGGAGCGGCAGGCCGCGGGGCCGGCGTTCCGGAGGGATTTCAGATCCGGATCCCGAAGGTAAAGATGGCGACTAGGAGGGTCAGCGAGAGGGTGAGGAGGACCAGATCAATCGTCGGGATGCCGTGGCCGACAAGCGGTTCTGCCGATATTTTCGAAGGAGTTATGGCATCGCTCCTACGACGGAAGGCGGGTTTGGTGCGGGGCGTGAGCATGGTCGACACCGGAGTTTGGGAGATCGTTCGACGGCGAGTCGGTCGCCGAGATGCGTGGGTCCCAAACTAAGATGTTTGACTCAATGAGCAACCCCCTGGAGGCGCCGCGAAACCTTACACGGCCACGAAAAAATATTTTCCCTTCTGGGCAACGGGCGAAACCGCTCTCTTTCGGAACCTACAGCCCCTTTGACGACGAAGGCTTTCCTGCTTTTAAGTTCCGGGAGGGGTTTCGGATCCCCTCTTCCAGGGAGGCTGTGAGGGGGTGGCCATCGGCTTCCACGCTTTTCATCGCGACGAGCTTCACCGCCAAGGAAAACGGATGCCCCGCACGATCGAAGCGAGTCCGTGGCCCCGTTCGTTCCCTTGGGTTATCGTTGATCGACCATGATTCCCACGCATCCGCCCGCCGCGCGCATCGGCATCCTCACCGTCTCCGACCGGGCAAGCCGCGGGGAGTACGTCGATGAGGGGGGGCCGGCGATCCGCGACTATCTCCACGAGGTGCTCGCCTCGAAGTGGGAGGCGATCGAGCGGATGGTTCCTGATTCACTTGAAGAAATCTCCGCGAATATCGTCGCTCTTGCCGAGGCCGGCTGTTGCCTCGTCGTCACCACCGGTGGCACTGGCCCCGCGCCGCGCGACGTCACCCCAGAGGCGACCGAGCGCGTCTGCCAGAAAATGCTCCCCGGCTTCGGCGAAATGATGCGAGGAGAATCACTGAAGTACGTCCCGACCGCGATTCTCTCCCGGCAGACCGCCGGGATCTGCGGCCGGGCGCTGGTGGTCAATCTCCCGGGGCGGCCGCGGAGCATCCGAGAGTGTCTCGACGCCGTCTTCCCGGCGATCCCCTACTGCGTCGATCTCATTCACACAGGCGCCGCTGATCCGCCGCGCCTCGAAACGAAGCCGGAGCGGCTCGTCGCCTTCCGACCGAAGGGGTGATTCGGGCGGGTTCGCGCCGGCGCCGCTCGGGGTCGCCCACGCCCCCAGCCGAGCTCGCTTCGGCCTTCGTGGCCTTCGCTCGCTCGGACCCGCCTGCGCTTCGCCATCCATGGCTCCGCTTGTCGGCTACGCCGGCTCCCGGGGCATGGGCGCCCCCGAGCTTCCCTTCCCGGGGAAGGACCGACGATCCGTGGCACTTCAGCGCATCGCGCGGGCGAGATCGGGGGCGAAGTAGGTGAGGATGGCGTCGGCGCCGGCGCGCTTGATCACCAGCACGCTCTCGGCGGCGGCCTTCTCACCGTCGATCCAGCCGTTGGCAGCAGCGGCGCGGATCATCGAGTATTCGCCGCTCACCTGATAGGCAAACGTCGGCACGCCGAAAGCACGCTTCACCCGGTGGATGATGTCGAGCGCCGTGCCGGCTGGCTTCACCATCACCATGTCGGCCCCCTCGGCGAGATCGAGCGCCACCTCGCGGAGGGCCTCGTCGCCGTTAGCGGTGTCCATCTGGTAGGTCTTCTTGTCGGTGACGCCCCGGGTAACGCCATCCCCGAGCGCTGCCGATGAGCCCAGCGCATCGCGGA
>Ga0114978_10005368_pt1 | contig 10246 bp, 7 predicted proteins | sample S_140212_EF_Meta_FD_87027 | JGI IMG/M metagenome (GOLD analysis project Ga0114978, IMG submission 87027) | Freshwater microbial communities from Lake Simoncouche, Canada to study carbon cycling - S_140212_EF_MetaG | ecosystem: Environmental > Aquatic > Freshwater > Lake | place: Lake...
TCAGGGATCGCTGTCCGGCGGTGTCGCGCGAGGCTGCGACCGCCAGCAGGGCTGCCAGTGGCCGGGTCGGCACCCCGGTGCGGCGCTGTAATTCCTGGCACCGTGCCGCCGCGACCGCCACGGGACCCGCACCGCGAAAACAGGTGAGATCGGCCTTATTCAGCACCGCCACCGTCGGCCGGTCGACCCCGGCGAGCAGGGCGACGTCGTCCGAGGTGAGGGTTTCGACAAAGACGTAGACGTCGACGTCAGAGGGCTCGCCCGGGTCAGCGAGCAGCGCACCGGCACCCCGCAGGGCCCGCCGCACCATGCCCCGGCCCGCGCCTGCGCGCCCGGTCACCGCCACCCGCACCGGTGCGCTCAGATCCGCCGTCAGCCGGTGCAGGGCCGAATCGTCGAGGACGGCGGCACCGGCACCGAGCAGTGCGGCATGGGGGTGCTGCGGCATCGCGCCATGGTGGCAGCCGCTCGGGTGGGGCGCGAGTCAGGTGGAAAGACAACTGTTGGGTATCAATCTGTATCTGGGTAGTGGTGCGCCGCAGTTCATGGGCCACCATGGATCAATGCACTCGCGCCAGGGCGGATTGAGCACGCCCGAGACCCCGGCGCATCGGCGGATCACCAGTTTCCGGTCCCGGCGCTCGACCATCACCGACACCCAGCAGGACGCCTGGGACCGGCTGTGGCCCCGGCTCGGCACCCTGGCCCGCAGCGGCGGCCCGGAACCTGCGGCCCGGCTCGACACCGCGGAATGGTTCGGCCGCAGCGCCCCCCTGGTGTGCGAGATCGGTTGCGGCACAGGAACGTCGACGTTGGCCATGGCGCAGGCCGAGCCGGATGTCGACGTGATCGCCGTCGAGGTCTACCGCCGCGGACTCGCCCAACTACTCAGCGCCATCGACCGCGAGGGCGTCGCCAACATCCGGATGATCCGCGGCGACGGCGTCGACGTTCTCGAGCATCAGATCGGCCCGGGCACCCTGACCGGGGTGCGGGTCTTCTTCCCGGATCCCTGGCCAAAGTCCCGGCACCACAAGAGGCGGCTCCTGCAGCCCCAGACCGTCGCCCTGATCGCCGATCGGCTGCGCACCGGCGGCGTTCTGCACGCGGCGACCGACCACGCCGGCTACGCCCAGCAGATCGCCGAGGTCGGCGACGCCGAGCCCCTGCTGCGCCGGGCCGGCCCCGGCGAGATGCTGCCGATCTCGACCGACCGGCCGATCACGAAGTACGAGATGAAGGCACGTCACGCGGGCAGCCCGGTGACCGAACTCCTGTGGGTGAAACGACCATGACCCTGATCCACGAGACCATCGACGCCCCTCCCGCCGTCGAGCAGGAACCGGCGACCATGCGGGTACTGCTGGTGTGGGACGCGCCCAACCTCGACATGGGCCTCGGCTCCATTCTCGGCGGCAGGCCGACGGCGGCCCACCGGCCACGGTTCGACGCCCTGGGCCGGTGGCTGCTGAACCGCACCGCGGACCTGTCTGAGTTGTATCCCGGGATGACGCTGGAACCCGAGGCGACGGTGTTCACCAATATCGCCGCCGGTAGCGCCGACGTCGTGCGGCCCTGGGTGGAGGCGCTGCGCAACGTCGGCTTCGCCGTCTTCGCCAAGCCGAAGGTCGACGACGACAGCGACGTCGACAGCGACATGCTGGCCCACATCGCCCTGCGGCAGCGTGAGGGACTGGCAAACCTGCTGGTGGCGTCGGCCGATGGCCAGGCCTTCCGGGTGCCGTTGGAGGACATCGCGCGCAGCGGCACCCCGGTCGGTGTGATCGGATTTCGCGAACATGCCAGCTGGGCGTTAGCGTCGGATACCTTGGATTTTGTCGACTTGGAGGACATTCCCGGTGTTTTCCGTGAGCCGCTGCCGCGCATCAGCCTCGATTCGCTACCCGAGCAGGGGGCATGGCTGCAGCCGTTCCGGCCGCTGTCCGCGCTGCTGACATCGCGACTGTGACCAACGGCAGACTGTGACACCGGCAGACTGGGACACCGGCAGACTGGGACCAACGGCGAAGCCGCCGCAGATGTGATGTGTAGTGAGGAGATCGCTTGTTCGCCTGGTGGGGTCGGACCGTTTACCGGTACCGGTACATCGTCATCGGTCTCATGGTGACGCTGTGTATCGGCGGCGGCATCTTCGGCATGGACCTGGGCAAGCACGTCACCCAGAGCGGGTTCTACGACGACGGCAGCCAGTCGGTGAGCGCGTCACTGCTCGCCGACGGCGCCTACGGACGTGATACCTCAGGCCATATCGTGGCGATCTATACCGCGCCGGACGGCAAGACCGTCGACGACCCCGAGTTCAGCAAGAAGGTCCTCGACAACCTCGCCCAGGCCCAGAAAGACCACCCCGACGAGATTCTGCGGTCGGTCGGCTACTTCAATAACCCCGAGATGCTGTCGAACATGGCGGATGCGAGCAAGAAACACGCCTTCATGTCGATCCAACTCAAGGGCGACGACGACGACACCATCCTGAACAACTACAAGTTGGTGGCCACCAGCTTCGCGATCCCCGGCGTCGACGTGAAACAGGCCGGCCTGCAACCGCTGGCCAGCGAACTGACCGGAACCATCGGTGAGGACCAGCAGCGCGCCGAGGTGGCTGCCATCCCCCTGGTCGCGGTGCTGCTGTTCTTCGTCTTCGGCGGTGTGGTGGCGGCCAGCCTCCCGGCCATCATCGGCGGCCTGTCCATCCTCGGTGCACTGGGCATCATGCGCCTGGTCGCCGACGTCGCGCCGGTCCACTTCTTCGCGCAACCCGTCGTGACACTGATCGGCCTGGGCATCGCGATCGACTATGGATTGTTCATCGTCAGCCGGTTCCGAGAAGAGATCGCCGAGGGCTACGACACCGAGGTCGCGGTCCGACGCACCGTGATGACCGCCGGGCGGACCGTGGTGTTCTCCGCGGTCATCATCGTCGCCTCATCGCTGCCGCTGCTGCTGTTCCCGCAGGGATTCCTCAAGTCGATCACCTACGCGATCATCGCCTCGGTCATGCTGGCCGCGATTCTGTCGATCACCGTGCTCGCCGCCATCCTGGCCGTCCTCGGCCCGAACGTCGACGCGCTCGGGGTTCGCACCCTGCTGCGGGTGCCGTTCCTACGCAACTGGCCGGTCTCCCGAAAGATCATCGACTGGCTGGCTGAGAAGACCCAGAAGACCAAGACCCGCGAGGAGGTCGAGAGCGGCTTCTGGGGCAAGTTGGTCAACCGGGTGATGAAGCGGCCCCTGCTGTTCGCCGCCCCCATCGTCGTACTGCTGATCCTGATGATCATCCCGCTCGGAAAACTGGCACTCGGCGGCATCAGCGAGAAGTACCTGCCGCCGAATAACTCGGTTCGCGTGGCGCAGGAGGAGTTTGACAAGATCTTCCCCGGTTTCCGCACCGAACCGCTGACGCTGGTGCTGCAGAGCGATAACGGCCAACCGGTCACCGATCAACAGGTCGCCGAGGTCCGGAACAAAGCGATGGAGATCAGTGGGTTCACCGATCCCGACAACAATCCCGACGCCATGTGGAAGGAACGTCCGTACCTCGACGGGGCATCCAAGGATCCGTCGATCCGGGTGATCCAGAACGGTCTGGTGACCCGCAACGACGCGGCCAAAAAAATCAGCGAGTTGCGATCCATCACCCCGCCTCGGGGCGTGGAGTTGTTCGCGGGTGGCACACCGGCACTGGAGCAGGACAGCATCCACAGCCTGTTCTCGAAGTTGCCGCTGATGGTGCTGCTGCTGATCATCACCACGACCATCCTGATGTTCCTGGCGTTCGGATCGCTGGTGCTGCCGATCAAGGCCGCGTTGATGAGCGCACTCACGTTGGGGTCGACGATGGGCGTTTTGACGTGGATGTTCGTCGAAGGCCACGGATCCGGGGTGATGAACTACACGCCCCAGCCACTGATGGCGCCGATGATCGGGTTGATCATCGCGGTGATCTATGGCCTGTCTACCGATTACGAGGTCTTCCTGGTATCCCGCATGGTCGAGGCGCGCGAGCGAGGTATGTCCACCACCGAGGCGATCCGGATCGGCACCGCCACCACCGGCCGGCTGATCACCGCGGCCGCCCTGGTGCTCGCCGTAGTGGCGGGCGCGTTCGTGTTCTCCGATCTGGTGATGATGAAGTACCTCGCCTTCGGTCTGCTGATCGCTCTGCTGTTGGACGCGACGATTGTGCGGATGTTCCTGGTGCCGGCGATCATGAAGATGCTCGGCGACGACTGCTGGTGGGCGCCGCGATGGATGAAGCGGCTGCAGAACAAGATCGGCCTCGGCGAGATCTACCTGCCGGACGAACGCAAGCGGGCGGGCTACGGCGAGCCCGAGGTCGCTCTCGTCGGCGCCACAGCAGCGGTGGGCGCTGCCGCAGTGGGTAGCGCCCCGGTGATCGACACGCCCACGACGCGGTTCCGGACCGCCAAGGCCGACGACGGGCGGGATATCGGTTCCTGGCTCGGAGAACTGCGCAACAAGACGCGGCGGACGGCGGGCGTCGAGTCGTCGGAGGAGCCCACCGAGGTGAGCGCCGGACCGTCGATCACGCCGGTGCTCACCGAGCACGTGATCGCCGAGGACGCCACCACAGCGATTCCCCGGCAGTCGCCGTCGATCTCCGCCGAGGCGACCCGGGCCATCCCGGTGAGCCGGCCGGGATCCGTCGACTCCGATGTGGCGACCGAACAACTCAACGCACGCGCCAAGGGCCGAGGCTAGACCGCGGGGGTATCCGGTTGAGGCGCCATGATCAGCGGGCCGTCGCCGGCTCCCAGGTGCGCCGCCTCGACGGCGGGGTCGGAAGCGGCCAGCACCCGGATGGCGCTATTAAGGAAGGCCAGTAGCGGCACGGCCAGCAGTGCCCCGACGATGCCCGCCACCACCGCCCCGGTGGAGATGGCCAGTACGATCGCCAACGGGTGGATCGACACGGCTCGACCCATCACCAGTGGCTGCAGGACGTGGGCCTCCAACTGCTGGACGGCGACGATCAGCCCGAGCGTGATCAGCGCGTAGATGAAGCCCTTGGCCAGCAGTGCCACCACGACCGCGATGAATCCGGTGAGCACCGCACCCACCAGGGGGATGAACGCGCCGAGGAACACCAGCGACGCCAGGGGCAGTGCGAGTGGCACGCCGATGATCGCCAAACCGGCGCCGATGCCGACGGCGTCGACCAGTGCCACCAGGAATGTCGCCCGGACATAGCCGATCAGCGATCCGAAACCGGCCCGCCCGGCATCGCGGACCCGGTCCCGGGTGTGCGCGGGCACAATCGTGGTCAGGTATGCGTAGATGTTGCGACCGCCGTACAGCAGGAAGATCAGGGTGAACAGCATCAGCAGTGCACCGGTGATGATCTCGGTCAGGGTGGCCGCGGTGGACAGCGCCCCCGTCGTCAGCTTCTCCTGGTTGTCGCGCAGGGCAGTGATCGCGGTGTCGCCGGCGTTGTCTATCTGCTCGCGGCTCAGGTGCAGCGGACCCTCGATCAGCCACTGGGTCGCGTTGTCAATGCTGCGGGTGACCTGTTCGACAAGACCGGGCAGGCCTGAAATAAATTGGCTGACAACGAAAGTCATGATTCCGCCGAATACCGCGAGCCCGCCCAGAAGCACCAGTGCGACCGCGAGACCGCGCGGCACACGGCGCAGATTCAGCCGATCGACCGCGGGGAGCAGCAGGGCGGTCAGCATGACGGCCAATGCCACCGGGACCACGATCACCCGCAGCTGCCACATCAGCCACAGCAACGCCGCCACCATCGCGGCAATCACCAGCAGCCGCCATGACCATGCGGCCGCCTTACGGACGAAAGGTTCAACCGCGTCGTCGGCCGACATGGGGTCAGCCTAACCCGGCCGCTGTCCACATCCCCGGCGGAAACACCCTGCACAGCTACCCTGAGCAGTGTGGCCCACGACGCGTCGTTTGGTTCCGCCCGCGAGGGGAACCACCGCGCCCAGTCCCGGGGAAAGTTTTCGTGGCTGCGTTGGGCGGTGCTCGGTGTCGCACTGATCGTGCTCGCCGTGGAGGCCACCCTGGTCTGGGACCAGTTGGCCAAAGCCTGGATGAGCCTGCTGTCGGCGAACCTGTGGTGGGTGCTCGCGGCGATCGTGGCGGCCATGGCCTCGATGCACAGCTTCGCCCAGATCCAACGGACGCTGCTGCGCTCAGCCGGCGTGACCGTGCATCAGTGGCGTTCCGAGGCGGCGTTCTACGCCGGCAACGCACTGAGTACGACGCTGCCCGGCGGCCCGGTGCTGTCGGCGACGTTCGTCTACCGTCAGCAACGACTCTGGGGTGCCTCGCCGGTGGTGGCGTCCTGGCAGTTGGTGATGTCGGGTGCTCTGCAGGTGGTGGGCCTGGCACTGTTGGGTCTGGGCGGCGCATTCCTGTTGGGCGCCAAGAACAATCCGTTCTCCCTGCTATTCACCCTCGGCGGTTTCATCGCGCTGCTACTGCTCGCCCAGGCCGTGGCGAGCAGACCTGAGCTGATCGACGGTATCGGCGTCCGAGTCCTAGGTTGGGTGAACTCGGTGCGCGGCAAGCCCGCCGACACCGGACTGCATCGGTGGCGCGGGACGCTCACCCAACTGGAATCGGTGAGCCTGAGCCGCCGCGCACTGTCCGAGGCCTTCAGTTGGTCGCTGTTCAACTGGGTCGCCGACGTCGCCTGCCTGGCCTTCGCGGCCTACGCGGCGGGCGGGCATCCCTCACTGGCCGGGTTGACCGTCGCATACGCCGCAGCCCGGGCCATGGGTGCGATTCCGCTGATGCCGGGCGGCCTGCTGGTCGTGGAGGCGATTCTGGTGCCCGGCCTGGTGTCGAGCGGAATGACACTGCCGAACGCGATCTCGGCGATGCTGATCTACCGCCTGGTGAGTTGGATCTTCATCTCGGCGATCGGCTGGTTGGTGTTCTTCGCCATGTTCCGCACCGACGGTGCGCTGGACCCCGAAGTCCCGGTGGAAGAGCTGGCCGCCCAAGAATTGGCCGACCAGGAGTTGGCTGACCTCGAGGGTCGGCGTGATGAGCACCATGAAGACTGACAGGGCATCCACGACCCGCACGCTGCCCGCACTTGCCGTCGATATTGCTTTCATCGCGCTGTTTGCCGCCGTGGGTCGACGCAATCACGCGGAGGGGTTGAGCATCGGCGGTGTCGCCGAGACGGCCTGGCCGTTCGTGGCCGGCGCGGTCGTCGGGTGGTTGATCTCGCGGGGTTGGCGTCAGCCGACGGCAGTGGTTCCGACCGGCATCACGATATGGGTATGCGCCGTCGCGGTGGGAATGTTGTTGCGCAAAGCCACATTTGAGGGAACCGCGGCAAGTTTCGTCGCGGTGGCAACCCTGACCATCGGGCTGCTGCTACTGGGCTGGCGGGCCGTCGTCACGAGGGTGAGCGGCCGCCGTCGCTAGGGCGAGGGAACGTCGAGGTCGTCGGATTGGCCGCAGCGGGCCTTCAGATCCACCAGTGGCTGGCGGATACCCGCCAGATCCGTCCGCACTGACGGGTTGGCATCGAGGTACTGCCGCACCGAATCGCGCAGTGTGTCGCGCGGCGTGCCTTCCAGTCCGGTGAAGAAATCGTTGACGTCGGGGTGAACGAACAGGTACGCCGATGTCCCGGCGGAGACGCCGGCGGCCACACCGGCAAGGTCCGCGGCGGTGCAGTTCGGTGGCGCGGCGAGCGCCGACGGCGCCATGCCGACAAGAAGGGCTCCGGCAACGGCGCCTGCACCGATCGAAACACTCATCGCGCGACCGACCTGACGGACAGTGATCATCTTCGGACTCCCTCACTTGACGTTGGGATCATCGTAGTGCGCGATGCCGGATCTCGACCCGAATGACACCGGTGGCGCTGCGGTAGGCTCGCAGCACGCACTTCGGGGCAATGCGGGGAGACCACCATCCAGCAGTTCATGATGCGCCTGAGCGGCAGTCTGCGCAGACATCGATGGCTGGTCTTCGCATGTTGGCTGCTGGCGCTGCTGCCGTCGATATACCTTGCGCTGACCCAGTCGAACCAGCTCACCGGCGGTGGTTTCGAGGTGGCCGACTCCCAATCGCTGCAGGTTCAGACCGAACTCGAAAACCATTTCCCACAGCAGGGTTCCTCGCCACTGGCTCTGGTGGCGGCGCCGCGAGCCGACGCGACCTACGACGATATGGCTGCGGCCGTAGCCGAACTCGAACAGGCGGCCGGACAGGTTTCCAGCGTCGAGGTGGTGGCCAACCCCGCGCAGCCCGAACCGGCGCCGGACCGCCCCTACGTGCTGTCGTTGAAGCTGGGTTTCAACAACAGCGGCGCGGTCGACATCGCCCGGCAACTGCGGACCACAATCGGTGTCGACGGCACCCGGCCCGGCACGACCGACAACGGCAGGGTTCGCCTCTACGTCATCGGGCAGGGCGCCCTCGGCGCGGCCGCGCAGAGCACAACCAAACATGACATCGCCGCCGCCGAACGGTGGAACCTGCCGATCGTCCTGATGGTGTTGGTCGCGGTGTTCGGCTCGCTGGCCGCCGCCGCGATACCGCTGGCGTTTGCGATCTGCACCGTCGCCGTGAGCATGGGTGTGGTCTATCTGCTGTCGACGGTGACCACGATGTCGGTGTTCGTCACGTCCACGGTGTCGATGTTCGGCATCGCCCTGGCAATCGATTACTCGCTATTCATTCTCATGCGGTACCGGGAGGAGTTACGCGCCGGACGCGACAGCGATCAAGCCGCCGACGCCGCCATGGCGACATCGGGTCTGGCCGTTGTGCTTTCGGGCCTGACCGTGATCGCCTCGCTCACCGGCATCTACCTGATCAACACCCCGGTGTTGAAGTCGATGGCCACCGGCGCGATCCTCGCGGTGGCGGTCGCGGTGCTGACGTCGACCACGCTGACGCCGGCCGTACTGGCCACCTTCGGGCGTGCGGCGGCCAGACGCTCACCGCTGCTGCATTGGTCGCGCCGGCCGGAGTCGACCCAGTCGCGGTTCTGGACCCGCTGGGTCGGCACAGTGATGCGGCGGCCCTGGGCGTCGGCGCTGGCGGCTGCGACGTTCCTGCTGCTGCTGGCCGCACCGGCGTTCTCGATGACGCTCGGCAACAGCATGCAACGGCAGTTCCCGTCATCACACGAGATCCGGGGTGGTGTGGCTGCCGCCGCCCAGGCGTTGGGCCCCGGTGCGCTGGGGCCGGTACGGGTGCTCGTGGGGTTCCCGGCCGGCGATGCATCCAACCCGGGCAACACCGCGACACTGGATGCCGTCGCCGCAAAGATCTCCGAGGCACCCAATGTCGTCTCGGTGTCACCACCGGTATTCGCCGACGACAACAGCAGTGCCTTGATCTCGACGGTGCTGTCGGTGGATCCCGAGGATCTGGCCGCGCGCGACAGCATCGACTGGATGCGCGCGCAACTGCCGACGGTTGCCGGTACCTCCCGGGTGGACGTCGGCGGCCCCACCGCACTGATCAAGGATTTCGACGACCGGGTGTCGCAGACCCAGCTCCTGGTGTTCGGTTTCGTCTCGCTGATCGCCTTCGTGATGCTGCTGATCTCGATCCGGTCGTTGTTCCTGGCACTCAAGGGTGTCGTGATGACCATCCTGTCGGTGGCCGCCGCCTACGGCAGCCTGGTCGCGGTGTTCCAGTGGGGATGGCTGGCGGACCTCGGGTTCGAACCCATCTCATCCATTGACAGCACCATCCCGCCGTTGGTGCTGGCGATGACGTTCGGCCTGTCGATGGACTACGAGATCTTTCTGCTCACCCGGATCCGGGAGCGGTACCTACAGTCCGGCGATACCCGCGACGCGGTCGCCTACGGCGTGGCCACCAGTGCGCGCACCATCACCAGTGCGGCGTTGATCATGATCGCGGTGTTCCTCGGCTTCGCCTCCGCGGGTATGCCACTGGTCGCCGAACTCGGCGTCGCCTGTGCGGTGGCCATCGCCGTCGACGCCACCGTGGTCCGCCTGGTCATGGTGCCCGCACTGATGGCGATGTTCGATCAGTGGAACTGGTGGTTGCCCGGCTGGCTGGACCGGATCCTGCCGTCGGTGGACTTCGAAAAGCCGCTGCCCAAAGTCGATCTCGGCGATCTGGTGGTGATCCCCGATGAGATCACCACGGTGGCGCCCCCGGCAGCCGACCTTCGGATGGTGGTCAAGGGTGCGGCGCGGCTCAAAGAAATGGCGCCCGACGCCGTCAGCGTGGCCGA
>Ga0114978_10005369_pt1 | contig 10242 bp, 10 predicted proteins | sample S_140212_EF_Meta_FD_87027 | JGI IMG/M metagenome (GOLD analysis project Ga0114978, IMG submission 87027) | Freshwater microbial communities from Lake Simoncouche, Canada to study carbon cycling - S_140212_EF_MetaG | ecosystem: Environmental > Aquatic > Freshwater > Lake | place: Lake...
AATTCCGTTTTACCAACGGCTCTGGGGTGACGCAGGCATCCGTGCAACGGATATCCAGTCACTCGATGATCTTTCTAAGTTGCCCAGTTTTGGCAAACACGAAATCATGGCTTCCGTCGAGCGAAAGCCTCCGTTCGGCGATCACCATGGTCGAGATATTCCGGTCGACGGCAAGATCATCCCGATGGTGTTGCAATCAACCAGCGGCACCACCGGTCGACCCCAACCATTACTCTATAGCCCGCGCACACGCGAAGTACAAAACCTCATGCTCGCGCGCGCCTATTTAATGGCGGGGATGTGTGCAAGCGATGTTGTGCACTCTGTGTATGGGCATGGTTTAGTTAACGGCGGCCATTACATTCGTGAGGCAGTTCTGCACTTTACTGATGCATTATTTGTGTCAGCAGGCACCGGAATCGAGACTTCCTCGATCAAACAGGTCGAATTTATGCGCGACTTTGGTGCAACTGTGATTGTTGGTTTTGCGGACTACATCAAGCGCCTTGCCGAAGTAGCACACGAACAAGGCCTCGTCCCGGGTCGAGATATCCCTTTGCGGATGATCTGCGGACACCTTTCGAAAGATGCGCGCGACGCGTTGTCTGCAGCCTGGGGTGGGGCCGAGCTCTTTGACTGGTATGGCGTAGGCGACACCGGACTCATCGCGGCAGAAGGTTCAGACCACGATGGCCTGCATGTGATGGAAGATGCGCACTGGATCGAGATTTGCGACGTCGATACCGGCAAACCTGCTGCGCCTGAGGCTCCGGGCGATTTGATTGCCACCTGTTTATTTACAGACGATATTTTTCCGATTATTCGTTTCAACACGCACGACGTCACGCGTTTCTTGCCTGGCCCCTCAAAGCTGAATTTGCCCTTTCGTCGCATCGAGGGCTTTTTAGGCCGCAGCGACAACATGGTCAAACTCAGGGGCATTAACGTGTTTCCTCAGGCACTCTCGTCGATCTTAGCGGGCTCACCAGGTTTCAGTGGCGAATACCTCTGCACCTTGACACGCGATCAGTCGGGTCGAGAAGACCTGCTTGTGAGTATTGAAACCTCTGAAACCGCCACCGAACCGTTGACCGCGCATTTCCGTGAACTTCTAAAAAGAAAACTGGGCGTCGAAGTCAATATTGACCTCGTTGCCCCCACGGCGCTGGCTTCACTCACCGGCGTTGAAGCCCGTCAAAAACCCATCCGCTTAATCGATCGCCGCTAAAGGAACCCGTATGCCCACTTCACAAACGTTTACCGATCAAGTGTTCAGCATGCTTGAAGATCGCGGTCAGGCTGCACTGAATGCGCAAGATCCAGTCTCTGCGATGCGTGAGCTGATGCAAGGTTGTTTTGATACGTTGGGCGACCGAACGGCTCACCTTAAGCCTGGTGCCTTGCTCGAAGGCGAGCGTCAATATTTTGTAGCAGGCGCCTTCTTTGTCACGCCCGATCGGCGCTATCACATGATCTGCGGCAACGTCGGTTTTCCGCCCGAACAAGAGCGTCTGTGCATACCCATTGACGGCGGCCACCCGGGTCAGGTCTACGCCTCTAAAGCCAAAAAAATTCTTAAAAATACTGACGAGCATGGCACGTTTCGCCAGTATCTGAAATCTTCTCGGATGGGTTCAACAGTCTTTGCCCCGTTAATCTGGCAAGGGCAGTTTATTGGTCAACTCATTGTCGCCGCACAGGCCCGCAACACGATGCGCGACGAAGACCTACAAGCATTAGTCGCAGTTGCGCGCCTGGCAGCGTCAGTATGGGTGGCGCAAGGTGGGCCTCAATGGCTCACGACCAACTACCCACCAGAAAACGGGTTCTATGTTGATCGCGAAGGCGTCAAAGACTAAAGGGCACGTGCTTGGCGAAGTGTTCAGCGATCGCCTTGCGCGTTGTCATCCAAGGGCCATGCGGCTCTTGGCTGCGCTGTTTAGCGTACGCTAAAAACTTTTCAAGTGCCCAGATTCTTCCAGGGCGACCAATGATGCGCAGATGTACACCCAGTGACATCATATTCACCGAATGTCTGCCTTCACCCAAGGCCCAGTCTAGATTATCGATGGCGTACTTCAGCCATTGATCTGGGGTATATGAGGGCTCAGCCCACATCTTCATATCGTTGTTGTCCATCTGGTAAGGCATCACCACAATCGGGCGGCCTTGGTCATGATCCCAGAAGGGCTGATCATCACTGAGATCATCCATGTGATACATAAAACCTTCTTCAATCAACAAGCGTCGCGTGTTCATCGTTGTCAGGTAACGCGACAACCAGCCAGCTGGCACTTGCCCAGTCGTGGCCGCGATCGAGTCGCGCGCTTTCACAATATAGGCACGCTCTTGTTCTTCGGTCATATTGAATTGATGCGCCCACCGATAACCATGGGAGGTGATCTCGTGGCCGAGTGCCACGATTTGACGCGTCAGCGCAGGTGCGCGCTCAAGCGCTAAGGCACACGCCGTGAAGGTCGCGGTGATCTGATGTTGGTCTAATAAGCGCAGTACTCGTGGTGCACCACGATTCAGGCCATATTGATAATTGGATTCGTTAATTAGACTACGCACCGAGTGCTTTAAGGCAATGCCCATCTCATCAACGGGTTCAGGATACTTATCGCCATCTTGAATATTGGCTTCAGCACCTTCTTCGACGTTGATGACGATGGAAAGTGCCAAATGTGCATCATTGGGCCATTGATAAGCTTTAGGAGGTATCGCAATCGGCATCTTCAAATCCATCTAATCACTTGCAATGTGTGTCTTGTCAATCTAGCATGATTTCTAACTGAGTCAAACCCATATCGAGAACGCCATGCTACCTTCACATAATCGCTTTCAATATTCAGGCATTAAATCTCGTCCGCAATTTAATTGGCCCGACAACAAACGTCTGGCACTTTATATTGCTGTCAATATCGAGCATTTTCCGTATGGCGTTCAATGCGGCGTTGATCTGGATCGACAAACCCAACCCTGGAGTCAACGCAGCTGGTTGTGGCGCGAGTACGGCAATCGTATTGGCGAATGGCGTCTGATCGAATTGTTTGATGAACTCAAGCTCAATGTCGGTGTCATTGTGAACACTGAGAATTATGAACACTGCCCCGACCTGATACAAGCCCACCGCGCACGCGGCGACGAAATGATTGCGCATGGACGCTCAAACGCCGAACGCCAAATCGAAATGGACGAAGCGACTGAGCGCACGATGATCAACGAAGTGACCGCGCTTATGAAAAAAGCGGATGGTAAGCGTCCACAAGGTTGGTTGAGCCCTTACTTGACCCCAAGCTTGAATACAACCGACTTGCTGGTTGAGGCCGATTACTCCTACGTACTCGACTGGGGCATCTGCGATGAACAACCCTTCTGGGTCAAGAGCAAGGGCAAACCTATTTTGTCAGTCCCGTATCCAATCGAACTGAATGACCAACCTGCGATTGCCTATCGACACAATTCGGCCCAAGAGTATTGCGACATGATGGTCGAAAATTTTGAAGAAATGCTACGACGCTCAGCCGATGCGCCGTTGGTGTGCGCGATCTCTTTGCATTCTTTCATTATGGGTCAGCCCTTTAGACTAGCCCGTCTGCGAAAAGCCTTGCAACACATCATGTCTTATCGAGATCAAATCTGGTTGACCACTCCGGGTGAAGTCGCAACACATTATCGAAATCTACCGACCGAATTACAGCTGCATGCCAAATGATCCACTTAAACACTGCTCTGTTCACCCTCGTATCGTTTTGAATCAATAGCTTGCCCAAGACTACGTCAGTAGATTATTAAAAGCGAGTGCTTTAGGAGTGCTTTAGGATCCTCTAAATATTCTTCAGCATTTTTGATTTTTTTTAAATCTTTGCACAGCGGATGGGTATACTTTGAGTCCGATCAACTCAACGGCCGCTTGCTGTGCAGCTCATCTGGATTTCTGGGTCAACGTCGGCCGTCAAAAAAATTAACATCTCGCGCAAGTGCTTGATCCGCTGGTCAGTCATGACGGGCGTGTTTCTCGTTTTGCTTGGGATTGGGATTCATTTTTTAGGCTTTCGGATCGCCCTGCAGGTCAGACCACAATTGGCACGCGTCATGGGTGACGTGGTTACCGTCGAAGAGCAGAACACGATAGAACTCGAACATCAAAAGAAACTCGATCGTCTTACTCAAGCACAAACAGTCGCGCTAGCGCAGCGCGAAAAAAAACAAAAAGAAATCATCGCCTCGTACGAGCATCAACTTGAATTGATGCATACCGATTTCAAAGAAACCAGCATGCAGTTCAGTCGAGAAAAAAAAGAGATCGATGCGTTGTATCGTAAAAAGCTAGAAACGCTCAACCAGCAAATGACTGCAATGACCAGCAAGATCGGTGAGCTTAATTCGCTTAAAGAGCGTTTGGCGACCCTGGCCGCACCCGCTCCAATCAAAAACAAAATGTCCGATCCGTCGAGCCGTGGTGGCCCGTTGATCCCTTTAAAGTTTCAATCGACACCCAACGCCTATCTTGACGACGAGCTCGATCAAACCATTGCCAAAGTATCGGCGCTCAATTCAACCGTAATTGACCTACAGCAAACCTGGTCTACCCGCTATCAATTACTCACTCAACTACCGCTAGGAACACCACTGCCCTTGGCGCTCGGTTTGAACAGTAACTTTGGCCCCAGGGTCGATCCAATCAGCCAGACCGTCGCACATCACTCGGGCATTGACTTTGTTGCCAAGGTGGGCACGTCCATTTTGGCGGCTGGGAGCGGCACCGTACTGCGGGCAGGTTGGGACGGTGCTTATGGGCTGACGGTTGAGATCAAACACGCGGAAGGATATGTTTCGAAGTATGCCCATGCAAGCAAGATCCACGTTGCCGCCGGACAAATGGTGACGCGCGGTCAAAAAATCGCCGAAGTCGGCATGACTGGTCGCACGACGGGCGCACATCTTCATTTTGAAATCTTACGCAACGGGCAGTTTATTAATCCGCTGCAGGTGCTGGTAGTGCCTGGTTCGCGCCAGCGTTCACAAGAGTAGGCTGACCCTCGGTCGTCAGCTCGCCTTGTTGAGCATTGGTCTGGCTCACCATACGGCCGTTAATTTTTGCACCGGGTTCAATACTGATTTGACTGTACGTAATGTCGCCCTGCACGTCAGCACTATCGTGCAATTCAACGGTTTCGGTCACAAACACATTGCCAATAATTCGACCGCCGACGATCAAACGCTGGGCGTAAATGTTGCCCTGAACCGAGCCTGTTAACCCGATCGCCACGCTAACCCCATCGCCTTGTGATCCGCGAATATCGCCTTTCACGCTGCCGTCAATTCTCAGGCTTTGAGTCGCCACGATCTGACCGTGGATTTCGGTGGATTTTGCAATAATAGTTTCAAATGATTCATCATTTGAACGAACAATTTTCGACGATGGTTTTTTACCAAACATACGCGTGTCACCTCTGTTAATTTGGTCGAACAAAGCGCAGCGCAAAGCGATCGCTTGTCGTTTCCATTTTATTTGAGTGAAGCTCATGAGTGTCAGCCGCGTTTCTCCAGGCATCGGATTTTGCATCGGCCTTGAAGCCCACCGCCACAAGCTCAGCCACTACCGCCTGCTCATCAATGCGATGCAGCGTCGACGTATCATTCACGCCGGTGCCGGCCTTGGCCGCATGATCCATCACAACCAAAAACCCACCGGGCTTGAGCGCATTAAAAATGGCTTGATTCATCTTTGCACGGTCAGTCGACGTATTCACGATATCGTGGTACGACAAGATCAGGGTTGCACCATCCACCCGAGGCAATTCTGACGGAAACAAATCATCAAACGGACGCGCCAGAATTTGAAAATTTGGCTGCGGCGTAGCGGCCAATCGAGCGTCAAGCGCGGGTGCAGGCTTGGCAATCTGAGCCCAAACTTTGCCTGTAGATCCCACAGCAACGGCCAAAACCTGCGCGGTATAGCCACCGCCTGATGAGATATCCAAGATACTCATACCTGGAGCCACCTTCGCCAGTTTCAGCAACTCTAGAGGCTGGCGCCGCGCGTCAGCCTGCCGATCGCGGTCAGTACGCAACGGACTCGCTAAAACGGCAGCCTCAGACGCAGAAACTTGCGCATAGGCCTCGAGGCTGAACGCACAGCCCACCAGCAGACAGGTCGCGACTGAACGAAAAAGTGATTGAATCAACATAACAAGCCTCATATTTTTGGTTTCTGAATTAATTAAACCACGGCCTGAGCGCAAGCGACCGACTAAAAGGCAATCGTTTGTGCCGTAAACTCGTCCAATACAAAGCCTGGGGCTTAACTAAGCATCCTTATATACTCGCCTGGCAAACAATTTATGCATCACATTCTTGCACCCTCGGGCAAACTTCGCGTCGGCGTCTACACGGGGAGTCCGCAATCTCTGATGCTCGGTGCGACCGCGCACGATCATTACGGCGTAGGCTTTGAGCTTGGGCGCGCGTTCGCGCACTATATCGAGCGACCGTTTGAACCGGTGATCTTTGAAAAAAATGGCGACGTGTTAGCGGCAGCAAAGCTCGGTGAAATCGATCTGGCTTTGGTCAATGCCACTCCAGCGCGTGCTCAACACCTGGATTTTGCTCAAGCAGTTCTTTTTTCTGCGCAAAGCTATTTGATCGGCACGCACTGCGCAGCGCAAAAAATTGCAGATCTTGACCGGGTTGGCGTTGTGATCGGCGTCTCAAGTGGCAGCACCTCCGAAACCGTCTTGCCCACAATTTTGAAACTGGCAAAGGTCGTTGCAATCAATAGTCTTGCTGAGGTCACACAACAACTCAACCAAGCAAAGATCGATGCCTTCGGCACCAACAAAGGGATTTTGTTTGAGCTTGCAAAGCAGGTCCCCGGTTCAATCGTCTTAGATGGCGCCTGGGGCTTCGAACGGATCGCCTTAGGCATTCCAAAAGGCCGTTCAGATGGCTTGCCCCTGGTGCAACGCTTTTCAACAGAAATACAAGAAAATGGGTTGTTAAAAGAAGTTGTGCAAAGAGCGGGGGCTCAAGGTGTCAGCTTGACTGAGAAATAAGCCGAAGCGATTCAGCCAGAAAAATATAAGAACACTAAAAATTTAAACGGGACTTCACCTCTTATGATCTTCAAAAAATACTTACCTCGCCTGAGCAGCGTATTGGCTACGCTTCTATTTTCAACAACAAGCATTGTTGCGACGGCTCAAACTTATCCAACGAAACCCATTACCGTCGTCGTGCCTTATGGTCCCGGCACCGGTAATGACATCATCGCGCGCATCATTGCCCAGAAGGTCAGTGAAACCTCTGGTCAACCGATGGTGATCGATAATCGGGCAGGCGCTAACGGTGGTATCGGCGCCGACTACGTCGCACGTGCTCTCCCAGATGGCCATACAGTCTTGATCGCCAGCACTAGCAGTATCGTCAATCAGTTTGTGACCAAAGACACTCGTCTTGATATTGCTAAAGACTTCGCGCCTGTAGGCTTAGTTGGTTCTTTACGCAACGTATTAATGGCGCACCAAGCACTGCCCGCAAACTCAATGAAAGAGCTTATTGCGCTCGCCAAAGAAAAACCAGGCCAATTGAATTTTGCTTCAGGCAGCACCGCGACGCATTTTGTTGGAATGATTTTAAAGTTTGTCGCCAAGATCGATTTTACGATTGTCGACTACAAACTGACCACTACCGGAATGACCGACGTGGCGAGTGGGCGTGTCGAACTACTCTGGACCACAACCGCCTCAGCTTTGTCTTTGGTCGATACCGGTAAAGTCAAACTGTTGGGCGTGACGGGTCCTAAGCGCTCGACGGTCGTGCCCACAATTCCTACAATGATTGAATCAGGCTATCCCGAACTCGATATCAGTATTGATTTCTTCATTTTGGCGCCAGCTGGTACGCCTGCCCCGGTTGTGGCCAAACTCAATCGAGAGATTGTGACCGCCCTGAATACGAAAGAGGTGAAAGAAAAGCTGGCCTCTGCAGGTGTTGAGGCAAATGGTGGCTCGCCAGAGGCGCTTGCCCAATATATTCAAGCTGACATGGCTCGCTGGGCGCGCTTAGTCAAAGAGACTCATTACAAGGTGCAATAAACGAGCGCTGGTCAGCGTCACTATCATTTACCCTGCTTTCTGAGCCCCAGCTTAATCACAAGCCCGACCACTAAGCAGGCACCAACAATCTGTATCAGTGCGATTTTTTGATCCAGAATAAACCAACCCAAAATCAGCGCAAAGATTGGTTCGATACTCATAATCGAAGAGTTACCCACGACGCCGAGTCGCGGCAAAACGATGAACATCACCGTAAACCCTGTACCGTAAAAAATCGTCAATAAGGCCAAACCCCACCAGCCGGCCACAGCGGTCGGCCAATGTAACCCGCCCAGCACTTGCGAAAAAATGAGCGTCAACAGACCAACCATCCACATCGTGGTGGCGGTACGTACACGACCATCTAGGTCAGCCGCCTCGTTTTGCGTCAGCGCAAGTGTCAGGCCAAAAGTTGCAGCCGCGGTTAAGGCAAAAGCAACGCCCACCCCAATCATGCCCCAGTGGGCCTTTGCACCTAAGCCAGACGCCGCACCGAATACATCCAAGGCGAGGGCCAAACCCACTAACATAATCGGCATGGCGCGCAAGACTTGTGGCTCAGGGCGCTGGCCATAAATAACCCGACACCAAAACGCAGTCCAGAGTGGGTAGGTATTAAACGCCAATAAGGCCAGAGAAACCGGCAAGAGCGCAACCGACGAATAAATACTTAAGCTTTGAATCGTGACGAGCAACCCAATTGCAGGCAATACTTTTTTATGCCGTACCGTCAAACGAATAGGTACGCGCTGAAAATAGACGATTAAGGTCACCACCACCGCAGTCACCAGACTACGCACCAAGACGGCAGCCGTCACATTTAAGCCATGATCAAACGCGATACGTGCGACGACATGATTGGCCCCCATGATCAGTCCGATGAACAAGAGCGTTGCAAAGGCGGCACCGGAAATTGCGTTTGTTTTGTTGCTCACGGTCAATCAGTATCCTGGGAAGACGCCCCTGAACGTGAAACACGCGCAGCGACTCGTTACGCGTAGAGTAGATCAAAACGAGCTTCTTGGTGGCGCAAGGAAAAGTATGCCACTATTTTTATATTTGCCTTAAGATACGACGAACTAGAGGAACTGACCACGCATTAAAGGCCACGCCCCAAAATAAGAAATTTCGGAGACCCTGAATGACCATCAAAACCGTTGCATTAATTGGTGCCGGCAATATGGGTTCGCGTATGGCACGCTGCATTAAGCGTGCGGGCTTTGATTTAACAGTTTGCGATCAAAATCAAAGCGTACTCGATAGCTTCAGCCAAGACGGCGTGACAGTCACCCGACACCCGCGTGATTGCGCCGCGGCGGATGCCATCATCATTCTGGTGGCAAATGATGAACAAATTCTCTCGGTCAGCTGTGGTCCAACAGGCTTCATCGATGCGATCCCGTCGCACCATCAACCCTTAATCTGCATGATGAGCACCACCCTGCCCGCCACCTTGAAACAACTGGCGCAACGGATCAAAGCGACACGTGCTCATTTAATCGATGCCCCTGTCAGCGGCGGGCTGGTCAAGGCCGAGCAAGGCACCTTGACTATTATGATGAGCGGAGACGATCAAGATCTAGACAGAGCAGAGCCGCTCATGAAGGCGATGGGAACTGAAATCTTTCGCTGCGGCGCACTTGGCGCAGCAGAAGTCATCAAGGTCATCAACAATATGCTTGGGATTGCAAACATCTATTTGGCCGCAGAAGCCTTCGAGCTCGCTGCGAAGTATGGGGTAAAAATAGAACAAATCGCCCCGATTCTGGAAGTGAGTAGCGGACGCAATTTTATGTCACTCGATGCAGCGATGACGCATCAACACTATCAAGCCTGGGCACGATCCAAAGAAGCTTTTTTTTCGCTAGTCGATATCGTCAGTAAAGACCTACATCTCGCTCAAGAGCTCGCACAAGGCGCACAGTTGACTCTGCCGCTTTTAAACGAGCTATCGCGGCACGTAGACGCCACGGATGATATCGTATTAAATCGTTGGCAATCGGCAGCAAAGAATAATCATCCTTAAGAGAACGCACATGCCTAAAATTTTTCAAGCACTATTACTCATCGTGACACTCGTCTGCGGCGCATCGTTCAGCGCAGTCGCCCAAGACTTTCCCTCGCGACCGATCCGTATAAT
>Ga0114978_10005371_pt1 | contig 10239 bp, 6 predicted proteins | sample S_140212_EF_Meta_FD_87027 | JGI IMG/M metagenome (GOLD analysis project Ga0114978, IMG submission 87027) | Freshwater microbial communities from Lake Simoncouche, Canada to study carbon cycling - S_140212_EF_MetaG | ecosystem: Environmental > Aquatic > Freshwater > Lake | place: Lake...
CCAAATAATTATAGAAAGAATAACTGCTAGAATCAAATAAGCCCAAAAACCGTAAGTATATAATTTGGTTAATATTGTTGAGGATTGGTAAATATATTTGCTCTGTTGTCCAGCAGCTGAATTGAAAGTCCATTTATTTTTGAATGTCGAATTCAAAATACTATTTTCCTTCGATACCGTGTCCAGCAGTTGTTGATAATTATTCAAAATCTGGGTTTGATATCCGCCGTCGTTTTGATTATTCTGTATTTGACTTAATAGAGAATAAACTTCATTTGTTGTGTATGACATTTTTATATATTGATATTTTTTTATCCCACCTCCTTATTTATAACTAGAATATCCGGTTTCGAATGCCTCATTCGCTTTAAGACCTTTGCTATATTCTTCAGAAGAATATGGAGAATCGGTTCCAGAAGGTGCTTCAGTAACGCTTATCGAAGGAGTAGTTATTGTAGGATTATTTAAAGCAGGAGAGAACACACATTTTCCAGCAGAAGCATTCCATTTTGTACCAGGAGTATCTCCTGAAGGAGGTGTACAACATTGAGAACCAATACAACCGGCGAAAGAACCGAACCCAAATCCGCCAGGCGAAGAAGTCGAAGATGGAGGAGCGAAACGAGGCGCGTTCAATCGCAATTCGTCGAAGTTGTAATTGTCTCTAGACTTAATACCGAGATACATTCTATATATGACAATCAATCCAATAGACAATACTGCTATCATTGTAACAGTAAAAACTGATTCTGGTATAAACCCTCCAAATTGTAATTGAATAACCCGTAAGATATAAATAACTCCTAAAATAATAGCACTAGTTATTACAATATTCAAATATGCCGAATAGACCTTACGGCTATTATCATTAAAATATATAATCCTCTTTTGATTCTCGACTGCTTTGTCTATCGCTTCTTGTTTATCTTGTAATCTCTTTTGTTCCATGTCTACAATGTCCAACATATCATCTTGTTTCGCCAATGCGTTTGTTTGAACGCCTTGTAAGTCAGTTAAATTACTATAAATAGGCTGTAATTGATGATTTAATTTATCTAATGCTGTCTCTGCCATGTTTATTATATATAAATATAAATATAATAATTCAAGGTTTGCTAATAATAATCGCTGCTATTAAAAATGTAGCACACGCAATAGCCGTCGATATATAAATCGAATTTTGATATATTTTCATTTCATTAATGTCGTTCTGAAGAGCCGTCCGAATATCTTTTGATTCTTCAGGACGAAGAATAACATTGGGGTCATCTTTACCCCAATAATGATATTTTTCGTTGTTTTTCAATAAAAACTCGCGTTTGTCTAATACACCTACAACATTATTCGATAAATCCTCGTATTTGGTTATCAATTGACTACCTAGCACTGCGTTTTCTTGTTGTAGTTCTTGGATGGTCGCTATATTTTGTCCTACAGAATTAATATCGGGTTTCGTATTGAAGGTTTGAGAAGGTACGGAGGGAACGGAGGGTACGGAGGGTATGGAGAACCCCTCTTTCCCATTATCAGCAGCATATTGGAGGTCAGCCCTATATACATACCGTTTCGTCATCTCTTTTTGAATTACTTCTGGTTGGCCTTCATAATCTTTCCAATCGATTCTCTTATATTCAGGCGTATGAAAACCAGAAAATTCCATATATATAAGTATCACATTTTCTTGAATATATAAAACAACGCGGTTGTCGCTAAAACCGTCCACAAAACACTTACATAGATGGTCGAGTCCAAAAATTTGCGCGAGTCGTCATAAACAGAATTCCCCCCATACACCGACTCTAGTTTCTTTTCAAGCCCCTGCCTCGTATTGTTATTTTGCTGAAATGTTTTCATTATCTCATGATAATGGTCTAAATATTTGTTCGTGACAGCCAGATTATTCATATCTTTCAAAATGTCCGAAAAATCCGTTAGCATCTGTAAAATATCAGCATATCTCTGACAAAGCGGTTTTTTATCGTTCTCCGTCATTTTCGATTGAATATATTCGTCGGTATATCCGACATTATTGAATGGGCTTTCGTCTATTTCGGATACATATTTTCCGGTATTTGCTATTATCTTCTTCTTGACATCCGCAATTTGGTCTTGCGAAAAATTTTTGAATGTACTTGCGCATAGTCCAGGAATTGGATTGTTCGTGTTGGTATTCAATGATAATCCAGCAGTATCGCATTGTTTTACTTGTTTTATAGTCGAAAGTAGTTTCGAAGTTTCCGCTGATATATAATACTCGATATCGACCAAAGACATCGGCTCGGTTTTTTTATATGCGGCGTCTTTAGGGGCTTCTTCGGATTTGTCCATTATTCGCGATACCGGATATGAATCCCCACAACCGGGCCATAAAGGCGATTCGTATATTATATATATAGGCTGAATCATTGGGTTATCGTCTTGTTTTCTAGGCATTATATATTGATTATATAATACATATTTATTTTTTGCCCATGATGTAAATGTATCCGGAAACACAGAAGATACCAGCAACAATATTAAAGACATTCAAATATTCGGTTTTGTATTGGACGGTTGCGTCCATCATCGATTGAGACATCGTTACATCTTTGTTTTGAGTCGTATTTACGTGTTTTTGTAGTTGGATGTTCTCATATACTTCTTTGTAATACTTGAAAACCATTTGACGTATTTGTTTGTCTGTTTGCTCTAATGTATCAACGTCTTTGTATCCCAATGTAATATTCCCTCCGGCAGACCCGAATTGGGGTTCTTTAAAATTCGCTGTCAAATTCATTTTGATACCCTGGATGGTCTGAATTAATCCTAAACCTGACGGAGATGTTTCTGTTCCTACTGCTGTCGTTCCTGTTCCGTTATCATTAACCGTATATGTATCACAGTGAGAATGCGGTGAATCGTCAAAAACCGGCACACCAGTACATACACATTTACAGTATGTGCTTCCTGTCTGTTTATTTGTTATAATCTGTGTTTGACAACCGCCGGAATAATGCCAGTGATTCATTGTACATGTTTCTCGATATTTACAACGAGGATTTTCTGTAGTCACGGTTATATACGATGTTCCTCCATCCGTATCCATGAACGGAATATCTTGCGATAGATTTGTTTGAAGGTCGAAATTGGGTTGCCAACTATTCGTTGCGTCTTGTGTCCAGTTTATGACAGAACCCGAACTTACGTCTAAAGTAACATTTTGTGTTCTTGGGTCATTCGATACTATTTTAAGATTTCCATTTATATTGGCGGATTCTGATAACTGTGTACTTAATGGCGGCGGATTTGTTAAATCGAAAGTGATTTGATTAAATCTATCGTTAAATACCATATTGCCTTTTAAAAAAGAATTCTCGAAATCATTGTCGGGATTCAAAATAATACCACTAATTTGTGGGTCAAAAATATCTGTTATAGAAACGATTGGTTGACTGTTTTTTATACCCACTTCGTTTGCCCACTTTATTACGGCTTGGTTTGAAAATGGAAATGTTCGCATCAAATCAGCGTTTTGGCTTTGGTCAAAGGTATTGTAAAAAAAATCACCTTGACGGTATTTTATATCGAATGTTGGCGATGGCATGCTTTATTTATATACTGATTAGAATATTGTAGGGGGCTTAGCGAAGCATACCCCCCTACTTATACGGAGATTAGACCCTTACCGAAGGTCAAGGGGGATCCAAGTGCCCCGGAGGGGCACAGCCGGGCGCTTAATGCGCCCTGTCAGGGGCAAAGCCCCCTACTTATACGGAGATTAGACCCTTACCGAAGGTCAAGGGGGATCCAAGTGCCCCTCCGGGGCACAGCCGGGCGCTTAATGCGCCCTGTCAGGGGCAAAGCCCCCTACTTATACGGAGATTAGACCCTTACCGAAGGTCGAGGGGGTTCGTAAGGGGGCAAAGCCCCCTACTTATACGGAGATTAGACCCTTACCGAAGGTCGAGGGGGTTCGTAAGGGGGCGAAGCCCCCTACAAGCAGATACGGTAATAGTCATACGTCATCGCAGTATTACTCTTACGTTCAATCTGTATGACTTGTCCAGGTCTCAAACAAAGAGCCAGTGCCTGAGAATCGAATCGAGAAATCTCCGGCAATTGTTGAAGCGACTGAATATGATATTTTGTTTTAAGACCTTCCGCCTCTTCTTTCGAAAGAATTGTTGCTTTTGGCACCAATTCGTGCTTCAAGACATTGAATTGTAGGCGTTTGATATAATGTATGACAACGAAAATCCCAGAGTGGTCATAAAGGTATTTTAGTTTATTGACGATCGTGTCATTCGGTTGTTCATTGGTCACAACAACAAGTGTGTCCTTTTTCTCTAAAACATTCTCGATATCAAAGAGGTCTTCAATCAATTGGTCTAAATTGTCTTTTCTTAACTGTTTAATGTTAAGGAGATATTTCACATAGATTTTGTGGCCATCGGTTTGTCTTGAAACCAGCATATCGAGTTGGTCATTGGCATACATGGCGTCGATTTCATTTATACTGAAGAGGTCATAATCAGCGGTATTGTATCCTTGTTCTCCTAACTGTTCTATAAGGGTAACACGGGATTTATATACGGTAAGAATTCGGTTACTTGAAAGAGCCATTATAGTATAATACCTGATATTGTTTTTATATTTTCATCAATTTTATCATTGATATTATACTATTTAGTTGAACCAAATGAAATAATTTAGTATTTATATCAGTGAATATTTTACACCCTTAAAGAAATAAAATCATACTACGAAGTGCCATCTTAATTCTTCACGTGTCTAATTATAAGAATTATGATAAAAAAATGTTACTATATATATATTAATCTCTATGTCAGAAGACGGTGCAAGTACGAAGACCATTAGAGAAATCTTCATAGATTATATTGTAGAAACACTTAATAACTCAGAATACGACGATAAACCAGACCACATTTTTACCCGAGAAAATATTGAACATTTAAATGATGTTGAAATTGAGGAATTGCAACATAACCTACATGATTTTGAAGTAACAAACCATATGTATGTAGAATTATTAGAAACCATTAATACACTTATACCCAAGGTTATACCCAAGGGTTCCAAACCTTACAAACCTGCCCCTAAAAAATCTTCAAAATCATCATCCAATCTCCTTAAAAAATATCCCGATGCAAAATCATATCATGATTCACGTGAACCTCATGCTAAAGACCGAAAAAAAGCTCTATGGAAGGCTAAACTGCAACAAGAGATTGACGCTTTTAATAAATTACACCCAGTCAAACCACCGGGAACATTCGGTGGAAATAAAAGAAAAACCAAAAAAATGAAAAAATCTAAACGAAAGTCTAAAAAAAATAATAGAAAATAAATCTATATATTTTATTACTTTTTGAATATTCAAAAAGTAATATATTCGCAAAAGAGTTAAACCTTTTTGACCAAAAAATTCGTCATAGTATCAAATATCGAGAACTCTTTCTCTTTTTTTTCTTCGACTGTAGGAAACGGTATAACTGGCGTAGAACCCAATGAAGAAGACCCTCCGCCAATCGTTGTAACTGCCGGAGAACCTTCAGTTGTCGAAGACCCGCCCTTTTTCGCTTGTGCTGCTATTGCGGAACCATCCACTTCATTATTATTTCCGTTTATCAAAAAGATATTCGTTCCTTCATTAGCAGGTCTCGATAATAAAGGTGTATCAAACAATCCTCCATCGCCTACAAATTGTGTTGAAGGTCCCCCACCATTTCCCCCATTCATAGGCATTGGGCGAGAAAGACTGCCACCTTCTACTACCATAAGACCTTCTGGACCGGCCCCATATTTTTGAACGGTTGTAAATTCACCACCAGTGCTCTTGACTTGCCATAAATTATCTTGACCTCCATATGTAGTCAAAGAAACTAGGTCGCCTGGTTGAAACCCACTGGAACCACCTTTTTTGGACAAAAGAGGAGCAGAAAACAATGCGTCTGAACCTTCATCTTGAGGATATTCTGGAGAGGGCGGAGGAGGATATTCTGGAGAAGTTGGAACAAATAATCCTTCTTGACCCTCTTCATTCGGCGAGTCTTCAGGTGTCCGAGGATTCCAACCAGGTGCATCTGGATTATATTCCGGAGAATTCGGGGCGTATTCCGGTGAAGTTGGAGCAAATCCCATCCGTGCATATCCATACTTTTTCTTTCGTTCTGCTTCACTTTCCTCTTCTTCAGCCTCCGAGACAGGCGTCTTCGGCGCAGGACCTTGCCTCCTAAGAGTAAAATCAAAATCTTTAATATATTCTTTGACGGATACCTCCCCCTTTTTGTCAAGAAGGATATTCATATTCTTCGAGAACGTCATGTTCTCTATTTGTTCTATATTGTCATCCGTAATCAGTCTCATCGCTATATTAATCGTTTGTAGTTCCTGTATCAATAGCTTCAACGAATAAGGAATACGGACCACACTGAAAGTGCGTCCATGTCGGCTGATATTTTCAACTGTAAGATTATTCTCCGCAAGAGAACCTACGAATTTAAGCGGTCCATCCGCCATAGGACTCAAAAAGAGATTTTTATCGGGATTATAAACGGCTATCAATCCTGTTTTATTACAAACCGCCATGAAATACTTGTCGCTCCGCTCCATCATGGATTCCGTTAACATACTCGTTGCACCATGTGCTATAAGACTATCGCGTTCCATCTCGCCTATTCTTAGACCGCCGTCATTCGCTCTACCACTCACAGGTTGTCTTGTAAGAGCTGTTCTCGGCCCCTGAGTTCTGAAATTGATTTTGTCCTTGACCATGTGCTTCAAACGCATATAATAAGTCGGCCCAATGAAAATCTCGGCTTCTAATTGTCCACCCGTCATCCCATTATAAAGAATCTCATTCCCACTTGAATGGTATTTGTGTTTCGTCAAGATATCCGCATATTGCGCAACTCCCGAAGCTTGATATGCCGTTCCATCACCGAAATTCCCCATAAGAGCACAAGCTTTTCCAGTAATACACTCGACGAATTGCCCAATTGTCATTCTTGTAGGCAGAGCATGGGGATTGACAATAATATCGGGAACCATTCCATTTGCTGTAAATGGCATATCCGCCTCCGGAATCACCATACCAATGGTTCCTTTTTGACCAGACCGGGAGGCCATCTTGTCGCCGATTGCCGGAATACGGATTTCTCTAACCCGGACTTTCGCTATTCTTTGGCCCTCTTCACCCTCTGTAATAAAAGATTTATCTACTATACCCAGCTGACCCTTTTTCGGCGTTTTCGAAGCATCTTTTCTCAATCCAGTTTTTGCATCGATTAATGTACTCATTCCGATGAGAACCATCTTGTCATGTACTTCGGTTCCTTCTTTCACCAATCCATATTGGTCCAAATGTTGGTATTCATAACCAGGTTTTGTTCCTATGATATTCGGCGTCTTCTCGATATTCGTAAATAATTTCTCAGATTCGGCCTTCCCCGAGGCATCCATTAGTTTTTCTTCGTGTGTCTCGTAGGTGGAATAATATGTTGTCCTGAAGAGTCCGCGTTTCAATGCTCCTTCGTTGACCAAGACGGCGTCCTCCATATTGTATCCTGTATAACACATAATAGCAACTATTGCGTTCATTCCGTAGCAGTTCTCTTCCCCATTGATATATTCCGTATATCTCGATTTAACAAGGGGAATCTGAGGATTGTTCAAGACAACTGCCGACTTATCCATTCTCACTTGGTAATTCGTATGGTATAGAGAGACCGCTTGTTTGCTCTGTCCGCAAGAGAACGAATTACGTGTAGCGGGATTATTTTGAGGGAAGGGAATCAAATTACACATCATTCCGAAGGTCAACGAAAGATGAATTTCCATATGGGTATGTTCGGGTGTTATACCATCGGGTTTCAACGCAATATAGATGCCTTCGACCTCGCTTGTATCGACATATTCGATAACAGCTTTGTTCTTGATAAATCGCTCTAATTTCATAGGATTCACTTCAGAACCCACATCGGGATAAAGCTCCGGAAGTTCATATATTTTCATAGGATTCCAACCATCGGCTTTCTCATTAAATCCGGCTATTAATTCCTTCCAGGTAAATTCGTTGTCTTCTATTCGGGTTTTAATGGGAGACGGGTTCTCGAAAAAGAACCCCGCCTCAGAACGATAAAAAACCGGTCTAGTCAATCGTCCTTCGTCACAATATATCTGTATAGTATTCTGGCGGATGTCAAAAAGGATACTCATATAAATGGGCAAAAGGCCATTACGACGGAATGCCTTGACATAGCTCACGCAATGGTATGGGTCTTCGACAACACCGGCCCAGTATCCATTGACGAAAACCTTTGTATATTGATTCAATAAAACGGGCGGACATTCTTCTACATATTGAAGCCGGGCCTTCTTTCTCAGCCATGCAAGAATAGGTTCTCGCGATATTCCCTTCGTGATATATGTCGAAATAGTTAGATGTTTATGCATACCAATATTGGCTCCATCGGGGGTATCGATGGGGTCGAAATATCCCCATTGGGATGCGTGGAGAAGACGGGGACCCACGATTTTTACGGAACTGTCCATCGGCAAATTCGTTTTTCGTAAATGCGAAAGCATGGTTGCGTGAGAAAGCCTATTTATGTCTTGGAGAACACCTATGCGTTTTGTATGCGCCTGGGTTCCCCAGTTTCCCTTGAATCCCTTTTTGAACCATGATTCTACAAGACGATTATTGAAAAAATCCTTGTGGTCGTTTATTAGGGAAGGTAGATTGGCCTCGTACATATCCTGGTTGAAAAAGAGGACTTTCTCATACCATAATTGGATGTATTTCTGTTGTAAATTGTAAGTCTCTCGAAAAAGGTCGCTGATAATAACTCCAGGGGTTTCAATACGTTTGAATTTGTAACTATCGCGATTGGTCTCTTGGTCGATTCCCAAATGGACTTTTATGAGCCTGAAAACGATGTATCCCAAATAATATGCCTTCTTTGTGAAATTCATTTCTCCAATATGTGGAAGGAAATAATCCGCCAAGATTTCTAAAACGGTTTCGGTTGTTTTTCCCTTTGTGAGAACCGCAATGAATTCTATTGCGGCTTTCTGGGTCATTATTCCTCCGGCTTCATGAATAGAGGGGATGAAAATATCGACCATGTCTGCATATTTTTTCAAATCATATATACAAAGCGAAATAATATCCTTGTCTGACAGAATACCGAGGGCCCTGAATAGAATAAACAAGGGAACCGGTTTTCTTACATTGGGGACATTTACTACGATGTTCTCATTGGAGAACTTGCCACTGACTCCTTCACCTACTGGGAGCCCCGCAGGTGCTTTTATTTTCACAGACAATGTGCGGATAGGTTTCGACACGTTCTCCGAAACAGAACGGATAGACGCCGTAGCTAAAAACTCGGAATCATCACCCTTCTTGACATCGAGCATATTATCGGCGAATTTCTCTTGTGGGATAATGATTTTTTCTTTACCATCAATGATAAAATATCCTCCGTGGTCATTACGGCATTCTCCCATTTGAAAACGAAGATCGGGTGAAAGACCTCCTAAAATACAAAAATCAGACTGGACCATAATGGGGAATCGGCCCAAATAGACTTTTTCTAATACCATAGATGTTTTCTGGACGTTTTTAGAAATCATCGATTTTTCAGTCAATTCGCGCATTTCACCGGTTTCTTTTGGCGTGATTGCGTCCTTCTTGATTTTAGGTTTTTTGAAAGGCTTCTTTACGAGGGCTTTTGGGCCTCCGCCTTCGACCTCGGTTTCGTCTTCAACTTTTTCTTCTCCTACCGGTGTTCGTCCAGAAGATGATTCACCTTTAGGATTCGCTTTGAAGTTCTCGTATTTTCCTTCTTCTTCTGAATCGGAATCTTCGGTAGATAGTCTGACCCCCGAAGGAGCAACCGCTTTAGGCAATTCGCCCTCTTCTAATATATCGATGAATTCGATTTCGACATCGTAATGGATAGTCATTCCATATGTCATATTTCGGAGCCGGGCTTCGTTTGGATACATATAGTGGGGCCTGTTTTCGTCATAAATGACGGGTTTCCCAAAATAAAGCTTGTCGCCTTCTTTTCCGCCCATATATAACAACGCTTGTGACCTATATTCACCGAATCCCAATTCCGGATTCGTTTTTCCTGTAGATGGGTCATATCTAGCCAAATTTGGGTCGTATCTCGATTGGATTCTAATAGGATTTTTCTCTTTGAAAATCCTGTAAATCCCTGAAGAATAAAA
>Ga0114978_10005372_pt1 | contig 10236 bp, 9 predicted proteins | sample S_140212_EF_Meta_FD_87027 | JGI IMG/M metagenome (GOLD analysis project Ga0114978, IMG submission 87027) | Freshwater microbial communities from Lake Simoncouche, Canada to study carbon cycling - S_140212_EF_MetaG | ecosystem: Environmental > Aquatic > Freshwater > Lake | place: Lake...
GACTTGTTGTTGACATCAGGTGCTGACGTGTTGTTCCTTGACGAACCAGATAACTACCTAGATATTCCGACACGTGGTTGGTTAGAAGAACAGATCAAGGCGTGCAAGAGCACGATATTGATGGTGAGCCACGACCGCACGTTGTTAGAGCGTGTGGCAACAAAGATCATCGCTGTTGAAGGTTCGGGTGCGTGGGTGCATGGTGGTTCATACATGACGTTCCCCGAAGCGCGACAGAAGCGTCAGGAATTATTGGGCGATGACTTGAAGCGGTGGAACGATGAAGAGCGTCGACTGTTTCATCACATGAAGATCATGAAGCAACGTGCAGCACAGAACTTCAAGAATGCCACTAAAGCAAACGGCGCGGAAACGCGTTGGGAAAAGTTTGTGAAGGCCGGGCCTCCTCCCCCGCCAGTTGCAGACCAGCAGATTTATGTTCGGTTCCGCGGTGCCGACTCTGCTCGTCGCGTGGTGAAGTTCGAAGCAGTCGCCATTGGTGAACTGTTCATGCCATTTTCTGATGAAGTGCATTTTGGCGAGCGCCTCGGGCTGATTGGCCCGAACGGAACTGGAAAGACACACCTTCTCAACGCACTGAACGGCAAAGCAGAAGGCCTGATGGGCGACATCACGTTCGGACCTCGTACTTCAGTCGGAATGTTCAACCAAGTGAACGACAGGCCAGAATTTCATGGGCGTGAATGCATCGAGATTGTTCGCGACAGGTTGAGTGACGAACAGAAATCAATGGGGGCACTTGCCCGCTACGGCTTACGCAACAATGCTCGCCAAGAATTCCAGACATTGTCTGGCGGGCAGAAAGCGCGTCTAGAAATCTTGAGCCTTGAACTTGCTGGGCACAACGTGTTGCTGCTTGATGAGCCAACTGACAACCTTGACATTGATTCGTCTGAAGCTCTGGAGCGCGCCATTGAAGGTTTCGAAGGCACTGTGATTGCAGTAAGCCACGACCGTACATTCCTTGCGAACTTTGACAGGTTCATCATGATTACTGATGATGGTGATGTCTATGAGTTACCTGATTACGACATTGCGCTAGCTGGGCTCTCTGCCCCTGCAGAACTTGCAACGTTGCGTCTTGCAAAGCCTCTCACTGTCTGAGTCATTCCCCAGTAGGCCCGTTCGTCGCAACTACAAGTAGCGTCACCTGCATGAAAGCTGCTGTTTATTACCAGACTGGCGGACCTGAGGTCCTTAAGTACGAAGACGTGGCTGAGCCACTGTTGCGCCCGGGCGGTGTACTGATCGATGTTGCTGCAATTGCAATTCAAGGCGGCGACACACTGAACAGAACTGGTGGAGCGTTGGCGACGAAGCCCCACATCGTTGGGTACCAAGCAGCAGGAGTTGTGCGCGAAGTGGGCGAAGGCGTCACTGCGTTTACAAAGGGACAACAAGTCGTTGCCACTATGGGATTCGGATCACATGCTGAGGTCATCAGTGTTCCCGCTGCAGCCGTGTGGGCAGTGCCAGCTGGTTTGTCATTACAAGAAGCTGCGGGAATTCCCATTGAGTTCGGTACAGCAGATGATTGCTTGTTCGAGTTTGGTCGGTTGAAGGCAGGCGAAACTGTTCTTATTCAAGCTGGTGCAAGTGGTGTTGGCCTTGCAGGTATTCAGTTGGCAAAAGCTGCTGGAGCAACTGTGCTTGCAACTGCTTCAAGTGATGAGCGTCTTGAACGTTTGAAGGAATACGGACTTGACCACGGCATCAACTACACAAAAGTAGATGCAGCAAAAGAAGTTTTGGAATACACAAATGGTGCAGGCGCGAACTTGGTCGTTGACTCTGTTGGTGGTTCCACTTTGGAAGGCAGCGTTGCCATGTTGGCGTACCGCGGTCGTATCAGTTGGGTTGGCCGCGCAGGACGCGAACCACGTCCGCCAGAAATCGGCGCAATCATGGGCAAGAACGCATCAATCACTGGTGTTTTCCTTGGGGCTGAGATGGCGATGAACCCGACACGTACTCACCCAATGATTGAGAGTCTTATTGCTCGCATCGCCAAGAAGGAGTTGACAGTCGTTATTGACTCGACATTCCCGTTGTCAGATGCTGCCGGCGCACACCGCCATATCGAAAGCCGTAAGGCATTCGGTCGCGTACTACTTATCCCGTAACTATTTCGCGAAGAGGTACAGCACTGGCAACACGGTGCTGAATATTGCTGCAAGCGAAACAAGAGTGGTTGACACTCGCCCGCTGACATGTTCTCCAAGAACATGAGGTTTACGCGACAACAACAAGATCATGATGATTAGCGGCGGAGCTGCAAGTCCATTCAGAACTGCAGACCAATACAAAGCTCGTACGGGGTTGAACCCAATGAAGTTCATCGACAAACCGACCATCATTGATGCAAAGATCACGAGATAGAACGCTTTCGCCTGCGACATCTTGAGGCTGAGTCCTTCACGCCACCCGAATGTTTCACTCAATGCGTACGACGTTGAACCGGCCAGTACTGGAACAGCCAACAAGCCAGTCCCCATGATTCCCAATGTGAAGAGCCACTTGGCCATTGACCCAGCCAATGGTTCTAGTGCTTGTGCAGCTTGTTCAGCAGTGCCAATTTGTGTGATTCCGTGAGCGCCGAGCGTTGCAGCCGACGTGACCATGATGGCGAACATCACGAACACACCTGAAGACATGCCTGCAATCACATCACCACGCATTGCACGCACATGCGTAGTGCCATCGCCTAGTTCGCCAGGATGTTCATGTAATTCTTCTACTTCTTCACTTGTCTGCCAGAAAAAGAGATACGGAGAAATTGTTGTGCCAAAAAGCGCAATCATTGCGGCAAGTTCTGGCTTATTGAAACCTAATCGCGGAACAAGCAAATGATTCAGTACATCGAACCAGCTGACATTAATGATGAAAAGTACCACTACATACGACAACAACGACACACACAACCAGCGAAGAACTTTTGAGTACTGGTGATACGGGATTGCAATCTCAAGACCAGCCATTCCCAGTGCGAACATAACTACCAATATCACTTGCGGAATCGGCACAATCATGTGGGTTGCTGCAGCCATAGAGCCGAGGTCTGCTCCGATATTGAATGTGTTTGCTGAAATCACCAAAGTGAGCGCCACATAAAGAACCCACCGTGGGAATTCTTGTTTGATCAACGTGGCGAGGCCTTTGCCTGAGAACAGCCCGAGGCGTGCAGTGGATTCTTGCACGGCTGCAGCCAATGGCAATGCAAGAACGGTGGTCCATAACAGTTTGAATCCAAATGCTGCGCCGACTTGGGAATAGGTGCCAATACCAGACGGATCATCATCCGCTGCGCCCGTGATAAGACCTGGCCCAACACGTTGAAAATACCCACGACCGCCGAAATGATGCCGATGTGGATGATGTTGTTTCTTCACATCAATCCCCTCTCAGCAGTGCGTTCTGTTCCAGTGTACGAGACCACAAGAGGGCAACTAATCTCTATGGCGTGGCAACATCATCTCTTCCCATTGTCGGCTTTGTCGGAACTGGTCATATTGCTACGTTCCACTCAAAAATGCTGAAGATCAGCGGAGTCCCCATGATTCGTGGAGGATGTTTCGATATTGATGCAGAACGTGCCGCCACCTTTGCACAGGCTTCGGGTAGCACTGTGATGTCATCGGCAGATGAAGTGATCGCCTCTAGCGACATGGTGTACATCTGCACGTGGACGAGCGAACATCAATCACTTGTAGAAAAATGCATCACTGCGGGAAAACCATTCTTCTGTGAAAAGCCCTTAAGTGTCGGTCTACGTCAGGCGACCGACATGCACGCCGCGGCTACAGATAGTGGATTAACACATCAGTGCGGTTTAATTCTGCGACGCTCCCCTGCATATTTGTGGGCGCGCGAACTCATCTCTGACCCAGCAGCTGGTGCGCCCATGGCCGTGGTGTTCCGCGATGACCAGTTCATTCCGGTGCAGGGCCATTACAAATCAACATGGCGTGGCGACGTTACAAAAGCCGGTGCTGGCACATTGCTAGAACACAGTATTCACGATGTCGACATGTTGCGATTCCTCATCGGCGATGTTGAGTCAGTTAGCGCTCGTGCAACATACCGGCATGGCATTGAAGGAATCGAAGATGTGGTTGCAGCTTCAATTGGTTTTGAAAACGGTGCTGTCGGAACATTGACAACTATTTGGCACGACAACTTGTCACGCCCGAGCCTGCGCAATGTTGAAGTCTTTTGCGAGAATCGTACGGTTGTCATTGCTGGCGACGACTGGTTTGGTCCTGTCACGTGGAGCAATGCCGACGGAACGACCGGTTCATTGGAAGGTGTGGAACTTTTAGAAAAGACTGCGCCGTTGGCTATTGGCGATGCGAACCCCGATGGTGCATTCGTCAAGGCAGCAGTAGATAGAACACCAGGTTTCCCCGACTTCTCAATCGCATTGGAAGCACACCGCATCGTGGAAGCCATGTATCGCAGCGCACGAGACAATGGCAATGCCGTGCGCGTTGCTTCAGTACAACCGTGACATACGTGGTTTCTCAAGTCGCCTTGCATGACATCATGCAATTGCGTGTTGCGGTATTGCGCAAAAGCACCCCAGCAACCGACTGCAACTACCCCGAAGACGTCTACCCAGACGTTGTCCACTTCGGGATCATTCATGAATGCACTGCGATCGCTACGTCGTCGTGGTTCATGAAGGAATGTCCGGAGCAACCGGGTGCTCTCGCAATGCAGTTAAAAGGCATGGCTGTTGCAGACGAACTTCAAGGTGCTGGTCTTGGTGCATTACTGATTGATGCCGGAATCGCATTAGCAATTGAGCGAGGAGCAACAATTGCATGGGCACGAGCACGTGACAGTGCAATGGGTTTCTACGAACGACTCGGTTTTGTCTCGACAGGTGACGGATTCATTGATGGCCCTACTGCAATGCCGCACCACATCGTGGTACGAACGCTCTAGTCCTGCACTGTTACAACAGTTGCAAAAAGAAGTGTCTGGTTTGCTGCCGGCGACACGCGCGTATTCATATTCCACGCACCTGAAAAAGGAAATTGCACAATGCCGATCCAGTGATTTGGACCTATCTCTGTCATCTTCACGGGAATCGGTGGAATGTTGCGCGACGGCAGATCGAATTGCACTGTCACTGATTTAGCTGGTGTCAAAGATCCACCTGGTGGCGTGAGAATTACATGCACCTCTGCAGTACCAACAACGGCGGGAACCACAGACAATTCCGCCACGATGCCGTTTTGCACCTTCGTGGCGCTAAACCCAACGGACTTCGGTGCTATTGAGTTAGGAGATTGCGCCACCATTAATGATGTGACCGCGAGAACCAAGACAACCACAGCTGATTCCCATCTAATGACCTTTGCGATGGATGAGAAACCACTTGCATGCAATCGAGTACGAGCTCTAGAGCCGAAGAGAACAACTCCACCTACCAGGGTGGTCTTTACTAACAACAACTTTCCGAAATTTGTCTCAGTGATTGTGCTGATTCCACCAAGTAAATGAAGCCCCTGAACGACACCCGTCACAATAACTATCGGCATCGACCACGTTGCCATCTGAGAAAATCTCTTTACTTCGTTATCAACATTGTTATTTTTCGAAATAACTGCGAGCGCCAATAAAGCGCCGACCCATGTAGAGATAGCAGCCAGATGAATCATGTCGAGAGGGACAAATATTCCCGGCAAAGTTCCGGCACTTTGGTGTCCACTTGCGGCATACGTCGCGATGGTAACGAAGGCAGTAGCAATAACACCGACACGCCAGCGACGACTTACTGACGCAGAAGCTGTCAGCGCGATGAGTCCCCACGCAACCGCACAAATAGAGCGGACAAACAGCGCCAGTCCCAAACGAGTTTGTAAAACATCACCAATGATGATGGAGTCAAACAATGACCCCCACGATTTCCCAGCCGTGTACGGACCTTGCATGAGCAATAAACCAAGAGATGAAACTGCAACAAATACCGAGGAATGCCGCAATGTTTTGCGGACACGAGCATTTCCCAACAAAGGCGAACGCCACAGCAATGAAACGCATCCGATCAGGAGTATCAGTCCGAGAAAACCCAGCAGACGAAGAGTCGACATGGGATTCCCAAGCGGTGACGATGTCTCAGTCCCGTTCAGAACTTTCTCCAACAACGCAGCACTTGTGCCCGTTGACTTTATTCCGATCTCAAAAGGGAACGCCCCAGATACCGGATGCCCATCGGCGCTGACTACTCGCCACACCACCACATAGACACCGTTCTTCAATGTAGGAACTCCAGCAGTGACTACTGAAGCATCTGATGACGACCGAACAGTTTTCTTAATCGAGACTTCTCGTTGTTCAGAGTCATAAACACGAATATCACCCAGTGTGGATTCGACTTGTTCGTCAAAGTTGAGGCGGATCTCTTTCGGAGAAGACTCGAGAAGGGCAGACGGTTCGGGGCTAGACGATTCAAGAATTGCATGAGCGCTTGCAATTCCAGGAATAAATGTCAGCGCCAAAACTGTGCTCGCGATTGCAGTTCCAGATATCCGTCGAAGAGTACGAAGCGTCACAATCCTGGACCCTTTGGCAAACCATCCACGTCTGCGCGTTGCAACAACCATGCGAGACGATGCTTCTCATTTAGTTTCAATGCTGCTTGGGGAATTTGTGTCAGACCCATCGGGTGACTTGCTGCCCACGCCATTTTCTGTCGCTCGAGTTCAAGCCGGACATACAAATCAGGCCACTGGTCATACCCAATCTCAACGTCCAGATCAGTGAGATGAATGACGCTCTCACGCCAGCGAAGAAATGGGATCTCATGCATTGCTATTACAGACCCTGAAACCACTGTTCCAGTTCCATTCCACATTGCATTTGTTGCACCAGCCCATGCGCCTTCCAACATGTACACGGCTTTGCGTAATTCTTTTGTTGCCTGCTCGGGGCTCCACGATGACGCTTCATCGATGCCTGCATTTCGGGCATCAACACCGCCCGGATACTGCTCGCCTACTTCTCCCCTGCCTGCACATGTAAGAAGATGCACATAACTACGAGCATTCATGGTGAGATGACCAATAAGAGTTGTTCTGTTCCAGCCAGGCAATGATGACGGTGCTGCGAACTGTTCTGCAGTCAGAGCGTCAACAACTTCCAGCAGTCGCTGATGAGTGGCCGCCACGCCCTCAACGCATGAATCAAGCAGACGCGGGTCTAAGGGGTTCGGCACAATACGACCGTACTACGGCAGTACTTTGAGTCTCAATCAGAAAGAGGTCGTGCGGTTTGGCACCACAATGATGGTGCCGTCTTCTTCTCGGTGCACTCGCACGGAGACGCCATAGAACTCGCCCAGAGTCTCCGGACGAAGAACATCTTGGGCGGGGCCGTGAGCCACCACATGACCAGCGTGCATCAGGATCAATCGATCTGAATAAATGCCCGCCAATGTGAGGTCATGCATTGCAGAGACAACGGTGAGTCCATGCTCGCGACGCAATTTGTCTACCAACTCCAGTGCCTGCTGTTGATGTCCGATATCAAGAGCTGCCGTTGGTTCGTCAAGCAACAAGATTGGTGCTTCTTGAGCAATCGCACGAGCAATTACTAAACGTTGACGCTCTCCACCAGACAATGTGTCGACATCTCGAGTTGCAAGGGTGGCTAAGTCGAGGCGATCAATGACATCATCGACCATTGAGTGATCAAGTTCTGATTCGCGACCAAAATGTGTAACAAAAGGGTTACGACCAAGCAGCACGTATTCTGCGCCCGTCATGCCAGATGGCAACACAGGTGATTGCGGCACGTACGCGATTAATTGTGCTCGACGACGAGAGGAACGCGCAGTCAATGGTGACCCGTCGACAAGAATTCTTCCCGCATGCGGGACAACGCCGGCAATGGCACGCAACAAGGATGATTTACCGGCGCCGTTTGGTCCGATAATGCACAACCATTCACCAGGTTTCACTGTGTCAGTAAAGGCAGCCACAGCAGTGCGCTTGGCATATTCGACTTTGACCTGATCAAACGCTAAAGATGTCATCGTTCATTCTTTCGTGTACGCAAAATAAGCAAGAAAAATGGGGCTCCAAGAAACGCAGTGACAACACCGATTGGAGTTTCTGCCGGATTGTCTAACACTCGCCCTGGAATATCAGCGAGTATCAAAAATGCAGCACCAAAAAGCAAAGAAATGGGCAGCACGAGTCTGTATGACGTGCCTACAACTAGTCGAACCGCGTGGGGCACGATGATGCCGACGAACCCAATGAGGCCACTCACCGCCACAACAGATGCAGTACCAAGAGTTGCCGCGATAACTACAGCTAGTCGAACGCGTCTCACATTGACACCCAGTGCAGTTGCCTCTTCATCGCCCACTCGTAATACATCAAGTAGACGCCGATGTAACAACAACACCACTGTTGAGAACACGACATATGGCAACACCAAACGAACGTCACCCCACGTTGCGCTTGATAGTCGACCTAGAATCCACGAGTACACCTGACGCACAACATCAGAATTGCGCCGTAATAGAAAAGTTTGTGCCGCTGTAGCCAACGATGTGACTGCAACACCGGCAAGGACAAGGCTTGTAGAACTGCGTTCACCCTTGGCTGTTGTGCCGAGTAGATATGTGACAAGAACCGCAATCAATCCGCCACCGAATGCAATCATCGGCAGCGGGTCAATAATCCAGCTGCTTGTTCCGGACCGATTAACAGTGATCACAATCGTTGCGCCAAGACCCGCACCGGCAGCAACACCCAAGAGATATGGGTCAACTAATGGGTTACGGAATACACCTTGGTAGCTGGCACCTGCGATGGACAACGTTGAGCCAACGATTGCTGCAAGCACCACACGTGGTGCACGTATCTGCCACACGATGGACCAGTCGGTAGCAGTCAAACCACTGTCGACTGAGAAAAACGGCAAGCGATCCACTAACTCAAGCGGCACACGCCACCACGTTGGACCGGCCGGTCCGATCATTAAGCCAAGCAACAATGAGCATGCGAGCGCAACAACAGCAGCAGGAATCCACCACTGGCGTGTCCCACGCACACTCATTGAAGTCGACATCAGTGGTTACTACTTGTTTGCTGCCGCGATAGCTGCTGCGAATTGCTCGACCAAGTCGACAACACGTGGTCCCCAACGGGAAGCAACGTCATCATCAAGCTCAACAATGTGACCATTCTTGACAGCGTCAATTCCTGCCCAGCCCGGACGCTTCGCTACTTCTGCAGCATTCGTTGCACAGCACTTGGTATCAGCGAGGAAAATAACGGAAGGATTTGCCTTTGCGATTACCTCAGCATTGAGTTGCGGGTAATCATTTCCGGCTTCGACCCCATCAGCGATGTTTGTAAAACCGAAAGGCTTCAACAACGCACCGACAAAAGTATTCGAAGTTACTGAATACAGGGTGTTGTCTAGTTCGTAGAAATACGACTTCGGTGCCATTGGGGCAGAGATGTTTTCTGTTGCTTTAGCAATGCGCGACTTCATTGATTCAATCAATGTTGAAGCATCTTTGTCATGGCCAGTGAGTGCACCAAGTTCCGTGATTTGTTTGTAGACATCATCCAAAGTTGTTGCGGCAGCACCAGTCCATACAGTGATTTTCTGACTTGAAACTGATTGCAGTTGCTCGGTGATCTTGTTCATGTCGTTTGAAATCAACACGACATCTGGTGTGTAACCAAGAATTGCTTCTGCGCTTGGTTCGTATGCAGAAATCTTTGTCACTTTGTCTGCCACTTCAGCTGGGTATGTGCTGAGTGAGTCAACAGCAACAACTTGGTCGCCTGCACCAATGGCGTACAACATCTCTGTTGCTGTTGGCGACAAGCTGACAATGCGGACACTGATTTCGGGAACTGTGGTGTCGGGCGTTGAGTTGCCACTTCCACAAGCCGCAAGGACAAATGTTGCAGCTACTGCTGCGGTAAGAGCTCGTATTCGAGACTTTTTGATAATTGACATAGTTCTTCCTCCAGGAATTTGGAGAAAGAAGAGTGGGTCACATTGAAAACAGCTGACGCTGCACTCTCCGCGGGCCGCCCTTCCTTCGAGGTTCGGTTATTCGCATACACAAACAGGCGACCGGACTTGTCTGGATCGGATTTCTCCGACCAGCATCACCGTTGCGAGACAGTGCCGGAGTTTCGCCGGACTTCGCTGGATTGAGTACTGCACATCATTTCA
>Ga0114978_10005375_pt1 | contig 10235 bp, 6 predicted proteins | sample S_140212_EF_Meta_FD_87027 | JGI IMG/M metagenome (GOLD analysis project Ga0114978, IMG submission 87027) | Freshwater microbial communities from Lake Simoncouche, Canada to study carbon cycling - S_140212_EF_MetaG | ecosystem: Environmental > Aquatic > Freshwater > Lake | place: Lake...
CTGTATTCTCTATTAATAATAATGGTAATTTAATAGATGAAACTAATAGCATATTTAATAATAAATTATATCTTACTACTAATACTAGTAATAACTCGGTACATACAAATTTTTTGCCAACTAACAATACATGGAATTTTTACAAACAGAATCTAAAGGCTGGTAGTATCTATAATGGTAAATATATAATAGAAAATAAACTTTCAAATTCAACTCCACCAAACAGAAAAGTTTTTTTAAAATATAATTTTGATAGTGATTATGTAGATGTTAATGGTCAAAATTATTTAATTTGGGAAATAAATCCTATAAAAGAACTAGAATTTATAAAAAATAATTTATCTCAAATAACTTTTAATGAATGTGAATATACAATATGGAAAGTACCAGATTATGTTTCAAATGCTACTGTAGTAGTAATAGGAGGTAATGGAGGTAATGGACATAAAGATATCTCAGATAGCATATTTCCTATTCCTGGAGGTTTAAGTACAATGATTACCGCAAATTTAATAAATTTAGTACCTGGTACAGAATATACTATTAATGTAGGTAAAACTGGAGATGATAGTCCTTATAGTCTTGGTAAGATTGGTACATTAAATAATCCAGAGAATAGCTGTGTTGATAATTATTACTCAATATTAGGTGGATATGGTGGTGAGTTTGGAGGAAGTGGAGGAAATGCTTCAGCAATATTACTAAATAATAATCCTATAATAATTTCTGGTGGTGGAGGAGGAGGAGGTCAACATTTTCCAGGGCGTAGTAATAATGATAACATATCTCTTAATGCTGATTTTAACAAATATGGTCAAAATGGTAATGATGGAATAGGTGGAGACGGAGGTTTTATTCATACAACATCTTATAAATTACCAGGTAAGTCATGGTCTATTAATGGATTTGGAGCTAGTCAAATAACTAGTTTAGCAGGCTCTGGTGGTGGTGGTGGTGGTTATGGTGGTGGTGGTGGTGGTGGTACGAAAGCTGATAGTAGTATTACTTTATTTTATGGGGGAGGTGCTGGAGGAGATTATGTAATAGATAAAAATATAAATTTTATTGATTCATCTAAATTAAATATTTATTCTACAGCATCTATTACAATTAGTTGGACAGCTATAGTACCTACAACAACACAAGCACCTACAACAACACAAGCACCTATAACAACACAAATACCTATAAAAACACAAGCACCTACTATAACATTATCAAAAAGCGACCAAAATTTATATAATATTTTATATGCAAATATAGTAAAACAAACATTATTGGTTGATAAATTAAAATCTTCTATTACAAATATAAATACATCGACAGTTTTAAATCAAACTACAAAACCAAATACTACAGTACCAAATAGTACAATAGCGAATAATACAGTACCAAATACTACAGTAAATAAAGGTTTAAGTTCTTTTAAAAATATAAATCCTCCTAATAAACTAAATGCTTCTAATAATATGAACTCTTTTAAAAATATAAATGCTTCTAATAATATGAACTCTTTTAAAAATATAAATTCTTCTAATAATATGAACTCTTATAAAAAAGAACCATTTGGAAATATAAAGGTACAAAATTCTATTATATTATCACCAAATCCAAATGTCGAACTTAATAATTATGTAAACTCATATAATAAATCTATAGCACTTTTAGATGATCCTAACCAATTAAATAAAGTTGCGTTTGATACATATATACATATTCAAGATAAAAAAATTGCTGATTTACAAAATAATTTAACATCATTACAAAAAAATATTACGCAAAATAATAATGTACCAATTAAAAGTTTTAAATCTATGAATACCTCGCAAATATTAAATGTTGAAGAATATCCAAATCCCAGTAATAATAGTAATAATGTTAATAATGGACAAGATGTAACATATAATGGTAATAGTTCTACTAATTATCCTAATTATTTGATATATTCTAATAATGGTTGTGTAGAATATAATAAAACAAATAAAGCATTGAAAATTAATTCTTGTGATTCTAATAATCCAAACCAACAATTTACAAGCACTCAAATTAATAATATTGAACAATACAATTCACCAATTACAAATTTTGCTAATCAAAGTAGAATACTTAATGATTCAAGTAGCACACAATTTGGATTTTATGTTGTTAATCCTAATAATATAAATGACCAATGCCTTCAATTAAATAATGATGGTCTTAGCATTATGCCTTGTACAATGGAATCATCTCAAAGGTTTAGACCTAAATATAAATCTGTATTAGAATAATCTTATTTTATATAGTTTTTTTTTATTAATAAAATTTTAATTATTTTATATATTTTTTTAACTTAAAATTAATATTCTTTAGATTTAATAGCATATATATTAAATACGTATTATTATATAATCTTATTACTTATAAAAATTACTACTTAAAATGTGTGGTATTTTCGGAATTATATTTAATGCTAGTGGCTCTAGTAATCAATCATTAATTGATTATAAGAAATATTCATTAAAATGTATACGTAAAATACATCATCGAGGACCTGATGGTACAGGATATTATCAAAGTAAAAATATTATATTAGCACATACAAGATTATCTATTATAGACCCTAAATCAGGTAATCAACCATTTATAAGTAAAGATGGTAATGTTTCTTTATGTGTGAATGGCGAGATTTTCAACTATAAGGAATTACGTAAGGAATATAGTTTATATCCATATAAAACTAACAGTGATTGTGAATCAATTCTAGCATTATATTATTCTAAATTAGATTTAGCTAGTAATAGTGAGAGTAATAATACTAGCACATATATAAATGATATTTTATCCCATTCACAAATTATATCATTACTTCAGAAACTTGATGGTCAATTTAGTTTTATTCTTAATGATTCTAAGAATAACATGATTTTAATAGCTAGAGATCCTTTTGGTATTACACAATTATATTATGGTATGGATTCTACTGGTAATATTCATATTGCGAGTGAAATGAAAGCATTAGATAATTGTATTAATGTATGGGTATTTCCAAGTGGTCATTATATGTATTTTAATACTAGTAAAGAACAAGTAAATATAAATTCTATTTTAAAACCGGTATCATATTTCTCTGAAACAAAAGATGGTGAATGGTTAACTACTGAAAATACTGAAAATACTGAAAATGCAAAAAATACTGAAACTACTAAGTATAAGTATAAATATGAACCTAATAATTTGCTTACAGATGAAGAACAATCTATATTAATGATTAAAATAAGAGATTCTTTTGAGAATGCTGTGATTAAAAGATTAATGACTGATGTACCATTTGGGATTTTGCTTAGTGGTGGTTTAGATAGTTCATTAGTAGCAAGTGTTGCTGTTAAATATATTAAATCAAGACCTGATATTTATGGTATTAATCCTATTATACATACATTTAGCATCGGTGATAAAGATAGTACTGATTTACCATTTGCTAGACAAGTTGCTGAATTCTTAGGTACTGAGCACCATGAAATTAGTTTTACTGTTGAAGATGGTCTTAATGCTTTAGAAGATGTAATTTATCATTTAGAAACTTATGATATTACAACAATTAGAGCATCAACACCTCACTATTTATTAGCACAAAAAATTCAAGCTTTGGGTATTAAAATGGTTTTGAGCGGTGAGGGTTCTGATGAATTGTTAGGTGGATATTTATATTTTCATCAAGCACCTTCTGATGAAGAACATCAATTAGAGTGTAAGAAGCGAGTTTTAGATTTAGGGTATTTTGATTGTTTGCGTGCTGATAAAAGTACAATGGCACATTCTGTGGAAGGTAGATATCCATTTTTGGATACTGAATTTATTAATTTATGTATTAATGTTCATAAAGATGTAAAAACTCAAAAAGGTATTGAAAAATATATATTACGTAAAGCATTTGATATTAAAGAACCAAGTAACGGAGCAAGATTACAATATAGTGGTGGATATAGTTGGACAGATAATATAAAAGAAAAACCAATGTATTTACCAGATGATATTCTTTGGAGACAAAAAGAACAATTTAGTGATTCTATTACATATCGATGGATTGATACATTAAGACACAATACAGATGAAGAAGTTAAAGGTAATTGCTTAATGGCATACAACTATCGTAATATTTTATATCCTTATAATACACCTCAAACAACTGAGGCATTTTATTATAGGCAGATATTTGAAAGATTATTTCCAAGTCGTGAAAAAACTGTTAAGTGCTGGTATCCTAATACAAAGTGGAAGGGAATTAATTCAAGCGACCCTAGTGGTCGTGTACAAAGTTGCCATATAAATACTACAACAAGTACTTAATAAGATAATGTGGATATGGATATGGATATTACTAAATATCACCTCTTTCAATTAAATCCATATCAACTTGATTTTCTAAATCTTGTTTCTCTAAATTTTTAAGTTGTGATTTATTTAATTTAATCTGTTTTTGTCTAAATAAATTATTATTAAAATTTTGTTGTTCTTTAGAGCATATTATTTTATTACATTCATTAGTTTTTTTATATAATTCTAACATATTATGTTCTTTATAATATTTGTATAATAATTTTTTTTCACATTGTTTTCTTTTTTTAATAGACATATTATCAGTATCTTCAACTACATCTTCATTTTTATATACTAGTGGGCATTCAGTTCTCATTTTATTAAATATTATATTTTTATAACTGTTACCTAATTTTTTTCTTTTTTCATTAGCAAACTTAGAATCTATATTTTGGCATTTGTATTTTCTACAATATTGATTTATTTTACAAGATTTATATAGTTTCTTATTAGATTTACCATTTAGATCTTTTTTATATATACCACAATATTTATCTATCATATGTGGTCTCTTGATGTGTTTTGATGTGTGTTTTGATGTGTGTTTTGATGTGTGTTTTGATGTGTGTTTTGATGTGTGTTTTGATGTGTGTTTTGATGTGTTTTGTTTTTTTTTTTTTTTTTTATTTTTTTGTATTTTTGTTTTTTTTTTATTATTTTTATGTATTTTTTTTTTTGTTTTATTATTAATTGTACTTTTACTTTTACTTTTTAGAAATGATTCTGGAGTAGTATCTATTCTAGAAGCTGTAGACATTTTTTTTATATACTATTTATATACTATTATATACTATTATATACTATTATATATTATTATATAATTACATATTATTATTGTTTGTATTAGTAATAAATAATGCGTCATAGATTTATAAAAATAAACAAAACAAAATATATAAATTATAAATATAAAATCATAATAAATTATTTTTAATTTAAAGATATTAACTTATTATACAAGTAATACTATAATTAAATACACATTCTTCAATTAAATCTCCAACTATTATATAATTAAATATAATTTATAAAAATGCCTCGTAATCGTCGTGATGATTCTGATAATACCCCTATGAAAAGCCAAGATATGGAAGAAGATTATCTTGATGTAGATAAGCCTCTTCCTGGTCAAAACTATTATTGTGTTTCTTTTATAAGTCCTGATAAAGTTCTAGCTCAAAAAGAAAACTTTATGTATTATCATTATGAGCGTGCTATTAATAAGAGATTACATACAATGATTGATGAAACTGTATCAAAACTAATTGATAGTTCTAAGGATGGTAATATCGATGTTGCTGACATGATTAGTCTTAAAAAATCTATTACTAATTCAGCTAAGGAATATGATATTACATATGAACAATTTAAAGATAAGCTTGAAGACTTTAAATTTCAAAATGAAGAAAAGATTGGTGAAGAGTTCGATAAGAGTAATAATTTCAAAACTAGTGTTCGTGGTGTTAAAGTAAGAGGTGTATTTGATACTAGGCGTGAAGCTGATGTTCGTGCTTCTGTTTTACAACGCCAAGATGCTTTGTTTGATGTATTTGTTGGTCAAATTGGTTATTGGTGTCCTTGGGACCCTAATGCTCAAAAGATTGATGATATTGAATATATGAATAATGATTTAAATAAATTAGTTAAAGAATATAAGTCGAATGAAGCAAAGAAAGATATGTTTTATCAAGAACAGAAAACACAAAGGCAGAAGGATGCCTTAAGCGCCGAAGATAGATTAAAACATCAAGAAGGTATTGCTAAGATGAATGAATATAGAGATGCTTTAGAACAAGCAAAGAAAGAGGGCAGGTGCTCTTCTCTTGGTTCCCCTGATTCCGCTGATACGAATAGTGATTCTTCTTTAACAAATAATAGTATTATAAATTTAAATACGGCTGGTTCTGGAACTATGTTAGATAGTTTATTAAATATTGATGATGGTTTAGGTTCTCCTTCTGGTGAAAGTGTACCATCAGCTATTACACAAAGTCTTGAGTTAGGTGGTGAAGATTCTAAAGAAGTTACATTTGAAGATGAAACTAAACAACTTATGTCTGATGACCCTTGGATGCAGAGAAAGATGGCAGAAAAGGCAGAGAAGGCAGAAAAGGCAGAAAAGAAAGAATAAAGTAATTAATGTGTAAATAGGTAAATGTGTGTTTTTTATTATGATTTTTTTGGTATTTTTCTTTTTTTTTATCAAAATTTGAATTTTAATTTATAATTTATAAAATTTATAATTATTATAATTATATTTATTCTTCTTCTTATTCTTCTAATTTACAAAATGGAGTCAATGGAGGGTGCGGTGACAGATGCTGGTATTAATGGAATTACTAAAATATTTCCAATTCTGGCTGCTATATTGATAGCAACACCGGGATTTGAGTTTCTCAAAGAAAAGCTTGACATAGCTTGCGATTTAATTAATAAATGCGAACTTGGTGGAAAACTGATTAATCTAGAATATATTAAAATTTTTCTCGATTGGGATGAAACCCTGGTTAAGCTTTGGACAAAAATGGGACAAGTTCCCACTGTTTATGCGTATGCGCGAATGGTTTACGTCCTTCGTCGTCGTACCGAATGGAAGTCAGACGAGGATCCTGTTTTCATTGAACTTTTGAAACATTTAGGGAAAATTGATGATATGAGCTATGGCATTCTTAAGGAAGCAACGATAAAACATCTTTTTACGCCAAGTGAAGCTTTAAAAGAACTACTGAAAGGTTTTCATGATATTCTTAAGATTCTGAATGAACCAGTTACGGAGGAAGAAGATAATTTCATGCAGAAGCTTTGTGCTGAATCAATTCCTGATGTAAGTGGATATGATATGGGAGTTCTCAAAACTATGATTGAATTTCTGAAAAATCTCGGTATTGAAGTGTCAATATTTAGTGCTTCATTTGGTATTGTAGAAGCAGCACTAAAAAAACTAGATTTAAATATACCATTCGCTGACTTTAAGAGTCAGAATGTTCAACTTGGTCTTATGCCTTATCAACAAACAGATGAGAAAAAGGTTATGACCATTTGTAAACCCGATTTAGCATCTTTCAAACATCAAACAAAGACTAAGTGTGAACATCAAACAAAGACTAAGTGTGAACATCAAACAAAGACTAAGTGTGAACATCAAACAAAGACTAAGTGTGAACATCAAACAAAGACTGAGTGTGAACATATAATCTTTGATGATAATAATGTTGTAGTAGGAATTGCTAATACATTGCAAAATTGGGAAGGGGTTCTTGTTGATAAAATTAAATTGTCAAACGAGGATAAAAAGTTATCTCCTGAAGAACAAGAAGCGGTTCTAATGAAGAGGATGATGGATAATCATAGATTTATCTTTAAATCAATTCTTGATATTATTATTACAAAATTGGAAAACATGCTTACTCTTAAGGAATTTTAATTATCCTAAAAAAACATCTTTTTTCAAACATATATTAGAATAATCTTGTTGATTAAATCTATATTTAATAATTATGTTTATATTTTGTTATATATTTTTTTTATATATTTTTTTATATATTTTTTTATATATTTTTTTTATATATTTTATATATTAGTATATTGTATATTGTATATTGTATACTATATACTATTTATTATATACTAATATATATTATATACTATATACTATTTAATAAATGTTATCAATTAAAAAGAAGATTATAATATGTTTAATCATTATTATTATTATTTTATTATTAATAACAATTTATTTATTATATGATAATTGGGATAAGAATAGTAAAAATATAAATGAAAACTTTACTGTTGTAACGCCTATAAAGTATATTCCAGGTGTTAAAAGTATAGCAATTATATCTAATATTACAAATGAATATCTTTCATTATCAGGTGTATTTATATATAATGATAATGGAACACTTATAAATTTAGCTGATCCTAATATTGGATATTCTAATATAATAACTAGTCCAAATAATTACCCAAATCCATTTCAAAGCACTCAATATGATACTGTTGCTATATGTGGACCACAAATAGCATTAAATTCAATTCTACAAAATCCTGTAATAACTTCTGTAACAACAAATAATAATCCTATACCTATACCTATAATTAGAACTCTAGACCAAGCAATATCACCAAATAATATTAGTACAAATTCAAATCCTTTTTTAGGTATACCTAAAAATATTCTTCGGGGGAATCCTAGCGATATGAATGTTGTTCGTTATCTATCTCATACAAATAAAGAAGTTGGTCGACTGAGTTATTGGGTCTATAATTTTAATAATCCTATAAATGTTTCTGCTGTAGAAATATTTACTAGATCAGATTGTTGTCCACAAAGAACATCTCAAATAAAAATTAGATTATTTAATAAAAAAATTTCATATTATACTGGTATTTCTACTGATACTGTTAATGCTGAATTAGCTAACTCTAACTCTAACTCTGAATATTTATTAGCATTTGCAACTTATCGTATAGTAACATCACAGCCTATTACAACATCTTCTAGTTCAACAAATCCTCCTTCAGAATATTTATCTGATGATGATGCTCATCAAGTATTTGTAATTGACCAACAATATGTTAGACCTACAACACCAACACCAACACCAACAAATTATATTGAAAATTTTAATATAATAACTAGGAACGTAACAATTTTAGAAACACAAGAACCCTCAACAACTCAAGCACCTACAACAACTCAAGCACCCGCAACAACTCAAGCACCCGCAACAACTCAAGCACCCGCAACAACTCAAGCACCTATAACAACTCAAGCACCCGCAACAACTCAAGCACCTATAACAACTCAAGCACCCGCAACAACTCAAGCACCTATAACAACTCAAGCACCTATAACAACTCAAGCACCTACAACAACTTCTCCACCTATAGTAACTCAACAACAACCAATAACAACACAACCTACTCCTACAGTTAATATTAGTTACATATCATCTATTATAGATAATTACATTAAAAAGTTAAAATATAAGAATGAATATCAAGAAATATTAAATGATAGAGAAAAGCAAATTCAAACATTATCACAAAATGTTACTAATGTTATTAATTCTAAATAAAACAAAATATATAAATATACAAAAAAAATATACAATACAAAAATACAATACAAAAATACAATTATATTTTTAATTTCTAAATCATTCTAAAAAACACATCTTGTTTTTCAAACATATCTTGGAATGAGCTTTCAAGCTTCACGGGACCAAATTGATCTTCATAAATGCTTCGTGGTATAAATCTATATTCAACAACAGTTTTTGTTTCCATATTATTTAATAATTTTTTTTGATATCCTAGAGCCATCATTATTAAACCTAAAACTAGAAGAACTAATACTAAACTTTGCATTCTATTGATTTTTATATTTATTGTTTTTTATTTTTATATAATTATAATTATATTTTTTTATATAATTATACAAGTACTACATTAAAATTAGAAAATATATTAATAAATAATACAATTAATAAACTAAGAAAAAATATCTAAATAAGAATATCTAAATAAGAATATCTAAATAAGAATATCTAAACAAATACTGTTTTTATATCAGAAAGCATTCCAGGATGCTTACATACTCTATAATGAACATGAGTTTTTAATGTTTTTTTAAGCATTCCTACTTGATAAGAACTAGGTGCCCTGAATCTCAATACTGCTTTACCATTAACATCTGCTCTTACTACTCCAGAATTTTCATAATTAGCATAAGCATCCCAAGGATTATCAATTGGTTGTTTCTCTGGTAGAGAAGGTTCACTTGCCCAGTAAATAACATTTACTCCTGGAGGTACTTGTACTGTAACATTAGTATTTGCGTTTAATGGTACTTTTTCAGCAAGAGAACCACA
>Ga0114978_10005376_pt1 | contig 10232 bp, 6 predicted proteins | sample S_140212_EF_Meta_FD_87027 | JGI IMG/M metagenome (GOLD analysis project Ga0114978, IMG submission 87027) | Freshwater microbial communities from Lake Simoncouche, Canada to study carbon cycling - S_140212_EF_MetaG | ecosystem: Environmental > Aquatic > Freshwater > Lake | place: Lake...
GCCCCGAACCACGCCCCGGGCACGCGCAGTTGCACCAGCACCCGCCAGAGCAAGAGCGCCGCGAGCGCGTGGCACGCGAGCGTCACGAGGTGATAGCCGAGGGGATTCAGCCCCCACAGCGCGTGCTGCACCCAGAAATTCGTCAGCACGAGCGGAAAGTAATTCGCCCGCGCCGTCGTCCAAATTTCCGTCAACCCCAGCGGCCCGATGATCGTGGGATTCGCCGTGATGTGCAGGTCGTCGTCCCACAAAAAATCGCCGCGCAGGGAAACCCAGTAGGCGGCGACGATCGCCAGAACGAGCACTCCACCGAGTACGAGCGAGCGCCGTACCCCCGCGAGGGCTGGCGAGGGTTCGGGCAAAGTGGGGCGCATACGTTTCGAAGTGGAGCGCACCGATAAAAAAGCGCCAGCCCGAAGGATGGCGCGCAGTGGGCGAAAAATCGATCCGCAGATCAGAACCGGCCGGCGACGCCGAAGACCCAGTTGGCGCCGTATTCTTCCATCGAGCGGACCGCGGCTCCCTGGCCTTCGCGGCGACCGGCGGGCGTCGTCATCCACATATCGGGTTTGCCAGTGAAATTGCGCGCCTGCACGTACAGGCGATAGCGCGAATTGAAGGCCCAACCGAGCGAGAGGTCGAACTGGGTGAGCTCGCGGCGGTAAAGGCCGTAAGCTCCGTCGGGACGGGCGGCGATCCAGACCATGCCAACGTTGCCGCTGAATTTTCGATAGGAGTAGCTGAGCCGTGACGAGATGCGGTGCGGCGCCAGACCGTTGCGCCGGACGCTCAGGTAGGCGCGAGTGTAGGAGACATTAAGGCTCGTCCCATTGAAGGGCTTGGGGAGAAACCCCAATTTTTGCGAGTAGGCGGCCGTGAGGCTGCGATTGCGACGCGTGCCGGCACCGTTGCGGGTGGAGCGGAATGTGTAGTCAGCAAACTCGGGATCGGTCACCCCGAACTCGCCAGCCGTATAGTCAAAGGTCTCCCGGAGGTTCTTCGTGTTCACCTGCGTGCCGGTGAGCGTCGCTTGGCCGGGCGATTGGCCGCCGAAGTAGTAGGCGAAGCGGGCGTCGTAACGGGTGATCTTTTCGGGCAGCAGGTTGGGGTTCGGCGCGTCCACGCGCTGGGTAACGCCGGCGGCGTCCTCCACGATGTTCCAGACTCCCGTGAGATTGTCGATCGGCGGACGGCCGATCGCTCGGGTGTAGCCAGTCTGGAAATCGAAATTGCTCAGGATATTGTATTTTAAATTCACCGACGGGAAGGCGCTGTCATACTCCGCGGTGCGCTTCACTCGGGGGAGGCTTTGGTACTGATAGCGGACGCCCGCAAAGGTGGTGGCACCCCCGGTGGCGTTCACGGGGTAACCGGCCGCGATGATTTCGTCGCGCGTGCGGGGATCCCACTCGGTGGATTCGACCCCCGTGCGCTCCCAACGCAGACCAGCCACCGCGGTAAACTTGTTAGTAAAGCGGGTCTGCAACTGACCATAGCCCGCGGTCACGGTCTGGCTAACTTTACGCGTCGCCACGACGGTAGTCGCGAGATTGGCGGCAGTGCCGACGTTGGTGAACAGTTCGGGGTGCTCGTGGAAGAGTGAGGAGATCTGGTTTTCGTTCGGGCGGGCAAGCGTGGTCGGTAGTCCGGCTTGATTGTAAAGAGTCAGGGCGTTGGAACCGCCCATGTCGAAGGGCTGGACCGCGACGAAACCGAGATTCGCCCAATTGCCGCTGGCCGTGACGGTGGGAGCGCCGTTCACGTCGCGCATGACTACGTCGCCACCGGGACCGATGTAGCGCCAGGCGGACATCGCGTCGTTATTGCGATTGTTCCGACTCTCCTCGGTCCACTTGCTACCGAAAGAGACGACCGTCGGAAAACGGGAGAGGAAGGACGGCGTCCACCGGGCGTTGATCTGGCTGGACCAAATCTCGGTGACCCACGTGCGGTCGATATTTCCGGCACGGGTGCCGCCCGTCCAGTTGGCGAGCTTTTCGGGATCGGGGCCGGAGGTCTGGCGAATCGTCCACTCGTAGGATTCGGCGCTGGGTCGGGTGGCCGTCCAACCGGCAGCGAGCGACGTGGCTTCTCCGGAAGCGAAGCCGCGTTCCAGAGCATCGTAATTGTTCACCGAGCGGGAGAGCGAGGCGGAGCCGTCGACGATCACGTTCGCATGCTTGTATTCAAATTTCGGAGCGAATGTGCGGGTGTAGGTGAGTTTGGCACCGGGACCGCTGCCATAGTTGATCACCGGGACGGTGTTCGCGGTGGCGCGCCGGGCGACAACGCTGGTGACACCGTCACCCACGAGGCTCGGCCGTCCGTTGTTGATGTTCGTATTGTCGTTGGCCGCAAGGAAGGTGGCCGTCCGGTTCCAGAATTCAGAATCGGCATACGTGTAGATGCCGGTCAACGAGAGCGCGAGGCGGGGAGTGACTTTCCAATCGACGGTGACAGTCGCCGATTCCTTAACGACGGTGAGGGGACCGTCTTTGAACGCGAGCTGGCGGATGACCAGAGGACGAGGATCGGCGGCGGTCGCGGCAGTACTGTAGGTGGTGCTCAACAGGCGCTGCTCGGCGTAAGAGCTGGCCTTGCTCGCACTGGCCAAAATGCCGAAACTGTTCTTAAAAAAGGACTCGGCGTAATCGAGGGAGTAGTTGGGTTTCGCTTTGGATTCCTTCGACTCGCGGTTGCCCAACGTGCGGCTGAAAGTGAACTCATCGTCGTTAAAATTCACGCCGAAGTTGTAGGAGATGGCGCGGCCTTTGCGTTCGAAGGCGCGCTTCGTCTTCATGTTGATGGAGCCGCCGGGAGTATCGGCATCCGACGACGCCGTGCGGGTGAAGTTCACCTCGATGGAATCAATGGCGTTGATGGAGAAGCCTTCGAAACTGGTGGCGCGGGAAGCATCGCCGCCGCCGCGGTTCGCATCGGCGCTGGCGGTGCGGATGCCGTCGAACGAGACTCCGACATATTGAGACTCCATGCCGCCGAGCGTGGGGCCGCGGGCTTGGGATTCGACGTAGTCGATGTCGACGCCGGGAAGATATTTGAGAAATTCGCCGACATTGCCATCGGTCACGTCGCCGAAGATATCGGCCGAGACGGAATTGCCGATGTTCATGCTGCGGCGCTGATCCATGATAGCCTTCGAGTTGCCCTCGCGCTCGGAGTCGACGGTGAAGGCCTGCATCTGCACAACCCCGTTTTTCGTGGTCGTCGGGCCGCTATCGGTGCTGACGAGATTGATCTCGCGCACGGCGGGCTGGCCGGCCGTGACGTTGAAGGATTCCTTGACGGTATTGTAGCCGGAGAAGGCGATGGCGATGGTCGCCGGGCCGACGGAGACGTTATTCAACTGAAACGTACCGTCGTTCTCAGTGTAGGCGACCTGCTTGCTGCCTTCGAGGCGGACCTCGGCGTTGGCGACGTATTCCTTGGTCGCGGGGTTATAAACGCGGCCCTGCACGGAACCCGTGGCAGTCGGCTGCGCAGACAGTGTGCCCGCACCGAGCGAGGCGCAGACCAACGCGACGAACGCGATCAGACAGTGAAGCGAAGGAATGAGGGCTGATTTCATGGTGAGGGTGTCATCCAGTCGGGGTAGGCTCAGTCAGGAGGAAACCACGCGCTGGCAACGCAGGACCTCCAAACGTCGGCGAGGATTCCATTCAGCACAAGGACGCATCCGGCGAACGAGTCTCCCTAAAAACCGCCGCCCGCGCAGCCAAGTAGTGATCCGGGGCTCCTCCGACGATTTTCCTGCCCGAAGCCCCAAAGACTTCCCCTTCCGCTCCGAATCCCCTCCGAATCGCTCTTGCCGCCCTCCCCCCACCTCGCCCACCTTGCACCCCCTCCACTCTGCCACCCGTGCGAAAAAATCTCGCCATCACCTCTTTGCTCTTCGCTTGGCTCTGCGCCAACGGCGCGCTGCTGGATGCCGTGCAGGTCTTCGCCTGGGGCAAGATGTTCGCCGAAAACGTCCGCACGGAGCCCCTCGGCGAGGCCCTCCGCGCCACCTTCGATCCCGCCAAGCCCTGCCAATTCTGCCTCGGCGTCGCTGCCGCCAAAGAAACCGCCAAGCAACAACTCCCCGGCAGCGTCGACCAACCCTCGACCGAAAAACTCGTCCTCGCGCTCCACTCGTCCTCGCGTCCCTTTTTCCTGTCCCCTTCCGTCGACTGGCCCGTGACGCTTGCGAGCGTCCCGCCGTCGCGCACCGAGCCCGTCCCGCTCCCGCCCCCGCGCGTCTAGCGCGCCTCCGCACCGCCGTGTGCGCATCGCGCTGAATTTTCGCGCGCGCTGGCTCCACGGTTTCCCGACCACCCGTTCGCGTTTTCCGCGAATCACGACCGCGCGTCCGCGTGCGCGCGACGTTCGTGCAATCCGTCCCCTCCACGCGTGCTACCACCATGGCTCTCCTTCGCTCCCTCTCTCCTTCTCTCTCCCTCTGCGTTTGCGCGGTCCTCCGTCTCCCCGTCTGCATACCCGCTCTCGCCGCCACGTTTTCCGCGCAGACCATCAAGCCTGCCGCCACCGCCGACCCGATCGAAACACTCTCCCCGCTCGTGATCACGGAAAAACCCTCCGTCGCCGAAAAACTCCTGCTTCCGCAAGTCACCGCCAGCGTCACCGCCACCCGCATCACCGAAACGATTAACATCCTCGATCCCGAAGATGCCGTGAAATATCTCCCCAGCGTTTTCGTCCGCAAACGCAACGCCGGCGACACCCAAGCCATCATGGCCACTCGCGTCTGGGGCATCAGCTCCAGCGCCCGCAGTCTCGTCTACGCCGACGGCGTCCTCCTCACCGCACTCATCGCCAATAATAACTCTATCGGCGGCCCACGCTGGGGTCTCGTCGCCCCAGCGGAAATCGAACGCGTCGACCTCATGTATGGTCCTTACGCCGCCGCCTACGCCGGCAATTCCATGGGCGCGGTCATGGAAATCACCACGCGCCTCCCCGACCAATTCGAAGCCACGCTCCAACAGACCTTCGCCTTCCAAAGTTTTTCCCAATACGACACCCACGACACCTACCGCACGTCGCAAACCGCCGCCACCGTCGGCCACCGCCTCGGTAAATTTTCTTTTTGGGCCAGCGCCAACGACCAGGACAGCCATTCGCAACCGCTCACCTACGTCACGAACACCACCTTCCCCACCGGCACCACCGGCGGTTACGCCGCCACCAGCCGCCTCGGCGCGCCCGCTCACGTCGTCGGTGCCTCCGGCCTCCTCCACACGCGGATGAGCAACGCAACACTCAAACTCGCCTACGATCTCACCCCCATCCTCCGCGCCGCCTACACCATCGGTGCCTGGCGCAACGACGCCGACGCCCGCGCCGCGACTTACCTCCGCAACGCCGCCGGCCAACCCACTTTCGCCGGCCTCGCCGGTTTCGCCTCCGGCACCTACGACCTCCACCAAGAGCACTCGTCGCACAGTCTCTCGCTCCGCTCCGAAACCCGCCGCGCCTTCGACTTCGAAGCCATCGCCACGCTCTACCGCATGGACCGCGATCGCCAGCTCACCCCCAACACCGCGGCCGCCACCGCCGCCCCAGCACCCACCCTCGGTGCCGCCGGCCGCGTCGCCGTTCTCGGGGGCACCGGCTGGTCCACCTTCGACCTCAAAGGTACGTGGCGTCACCGCAATTCCCCTACACCAACCGCTCCCGCCGCCGCCCACACCGTCACCTTCGGCGCACACGACCACCGGGCCAAACTCGCCAACCCCACCTTCGCCACCGCCGACTGGCGCAGCGCCGACGCGCCCTACACCGGCGTCGCCACCGAGGGCAGCGGCCGGACGCGCACCCAAGCCCTCTGGGTACAGGACGTCATGACGCTCACCCCCGCCCTCCGCCTCACGGCCGGTGCCCGCTACGAAGACTTCCGCGCGTCTGACGGTCTCAACACCACCGGCGCCACCACCCTCCGCCAACCCACCGTCACCGATCACGCTTTCTCGCCCAAACTCACGCTCGCGTGGTCCCCGTCCGCCCCTTCTCTCCCCGTCTCGCCTTTTCCCCCCTCCACATCCGCGTGGACACTCACCGCGTCCCTCGGCCAAGCCTACCGCTTCGCCACCGCCGCCGAGCTCTACCAACTCGTCTCCACCGGCACTACCTTCACGTCGCCCAATCCCCATCTGAAACCCGACGACGTCCTCGCCACCGAAGTCCGTATCCAGCGCACCCTCCCCGCCGGCCGCCTCCGCCTCTCACTTTTCCAAGACGACATCCACGACGCCATCATCGCCCAATTTAACCCGCTCCTCCCCGGCTCCACGCAGCTCTTCTCCTATCTCTCCAACGTCGATCACGTCCGCGCCCGCGGCGCCGAACTCGTCCTCGAACAGCACAACGTCCTCGTCCGCGGCCTCGAGTTCTCCGGCAGTCTCACCTACCTCGACGCCCGGACCCTCGCCCTCGCCGGTCGCGCCAGCGCCACCGCCGCGCCCGGTGCCGCCATCGGCAAAAAGCTCCCCAATATCCCCGACTGGCGCGCGTCTTTTGTTTTCACTTACCGCCCCGACGCCCGCTGGGCCTTCACCCTCGCCGGCCGCTACAGCGACAAACTCTGGACCACCCTCGACAACACCGACGTGAATCCGAACACCTACCAAGGCTTCGCCGCCTGGTTCGTCGCCGACGCGCACGTGAATTTCCACTACAACTGCGCGTGGAGCGTCTCCGTCGGCGCCGACAACATTCTCAACCGAAAATACTTTATCTTCCACCCCTTCCCCCAGCGCACGTTCTTCGCAAACGTGAAGTTTAGTTTCTGAGTGCCCGCCGACGCGCCCTACTTTCCGACTGTAGCGCCGCCGCTCGTCGGCATGACGCCGCGGTTACCACGTCCGTTTTCCCTCCCGCCACCCGCGATATCCCACCGCCACGCTCCGCAGCCCTGCATTGCACCCGCCCCCGCCGTCGTCTTCCTTCCCTTTCACCTTCCGACATGAAAAACAACCTCCGCCTCCTCGCCGCCCTCTGCTGCGCCACCCCGGTCCTCACCTCCGCCGCGCTCCTCGCCGCCGAAAAATCCGCCTCGCCAGCCGGAGCTCCCGCCGCCCCCCAGCGCCACCCGCTCCGCGGTGTCATCACGTCCGCCATCGCCGACAAATCCGCCTTCATGATAAAGCACGAAGAAATCCCCGGCGTGATGCGCGCGATGACCATGCTGTTCAAAGTCGACGAAGCCACCTTCAAGGCCTTCAAAGTCGGCGACGCCCTCACCGGCCAGATGTCCCGCCAGGGCAACAACTGGGTCCTCGAAGACGTGAAGCCCGCCGCCGCAGCCGCGAAAAAATAATTTACCGCCCGCTCTCCCCGCCGTCCGCGTAGCCGCGAGCGCCAGCGAGTGGTCCGACCCCACGCCCCCCACCGCACTCGTCTCGTTCGTCCCTTCCGTTGCTGCACTCCCGTCCCGGTCCACGTCCCGTGCCCAACCTCTTCGTCATCGCCGGCCCCAATGGCGCTGGCAAAACGACCTACGTCCGCGATTTTCTTCCACAGGAGATGCGCTGCCGTGAATTCGTGAACGCCGATCTCATCGCCGCCGGCCTCTCGCCGTTCTCGCCCGACACCGTCGCCTTCGAAGCCGGCCGCATCATGCTGCGCCGCCTCCGCGACCTCGCCTCGCGCCGCGAAGATTTTTCCTTCGAGACCACGCTGTCCGGCTACGGCTACGTGCCGTTCCTCGCCGATCTCCGCGCCGCCGGCTACCGCATCCGCCTGGATTTCCTCTGGATTCCCGACCTCAACATCACCCGCAGCCGCGTTCGCCAGCGCGTCGTCAAAGGCGGCCACGCAACCCCCGACGATGTGCAAGCACGCCGCTTCCGCGTCGGCATCCGCCACCTCGCGCAACACTACCGACCGCTCGTCCACTACTGGCGCCTCTACGACAACACCGGCCAGCATCCCCACCTCGTCGCCGAGGAAATGGACGGCGTCCTCACCGTCGTCGACGCCGTCCGCCTTGCCTTCATCGAGCAGTCCGCCAGCGTCCGCTTCATGCCCGCCGCCGATCCGTTCACCCTCCAAGAACAGCCGGGCTTTCTCCCCTCCGAAGAAACCCGCCGCTCCCTCCGCGCCATGCGCCGCGCCTACGCCCGCGTCGTCCTCGAAAACAAAGCCTGGGGCCTCCCTGTAATCCAATGGCGCGACGGTATCGGCGTCGTCGAAGTCCCGCCCGAACAACTCGAGCCCTTCGCCCGCCGCATCCTCGAAGTCGACGGCGACCCGCTCCCTGCCGACGAAGAGCGCGCCCTCCTTTCGCACTTAAAAATCTGAAGTCCCGCTCCAGGCCCCACCCCATGGGTGCGAGCGTAAACGAGTGGATCCCACGCGCTCCACCCGACCGTCCCTCCTTCGCTCCCATCCGCGCCCTCCCGCCATGCGCCCCGCTCTCCTTATCTCCGTCTCCCTGTCCCTCCTGATTCCCCTCTTCCGCACCGCCACGGCCACCGCCGCCGAGGAGAAAGCCACACCGGCCACCACGTTCGTCGACGTCCCGTCGCCGGCCGGACCCCGCGCCCTCGGTGCCTCGCTCACCACCGCCGTCGACGGCACGATCTGGCTCACGTGGGTGGAAGCCGCCGCCGAAAATCTCGCCACCGCTGCCGCCAAGAAAAAATCCGGCACCCACGCCCACCACCCTGCCGCTCCCGCACCCTCTGCCGGTGCCCCCGCCACGCCGCCCAACACGCTTCGCTTCTCCACCTTCGCTCCCTCGACCCGCACGTGGTCTCCCGCTCGCACCATCGTCGCCCGCGCCGACATCCCGCTCAGCTCAGCCGATTTCCCCCAACTCGTCCTCGATGGCCGCGGCACGGCCACCGCCGTCTGGACCGACGGCCACGGCGGCGCGCTCGTCACCTCCTCCGCCGACAGCGGCGCGACGTGGAGTCCGCCCGCTCCGTGGGCCCACGCCGGCCATGGCGTCGAAAAATTCTCCTTCGCCCGCCTCGCCGACGGCCGTGTCCTCGCCGCCTGGCTCGAAAACCGCTCGTCCGCCACCACCCAACTCCACGCCCGTATTCTGGACTCTTCCGTCTCCCTCTCTCCCCCTCTCTCCGTCTCCCCATCTCCGGTGCGCTCCCCCACCGCCGACACCCTCGTCGATCCGTCCGTCTGCGATTGCTGCCCCACCACCCTCACCGCCTTTCCCGACGGCGGCGCTCTGCTCGCCTACCGCGGCCGCACGCTCCCGGAAGAAGTCCGCGACATCCGCTCCGCCCGCTTCCGCACCACCGCTTGGGACGCCCCCCGCCCCGTCAACAACGACGACTGGCGCATCGCCGCCTGCCCCGTCAACGGCCCGCGCCTCGCCAGCGACGGCGGCCGCGTCGCCGCCGCCTGGTTCACCGCCGCCGACAACGATCCGCGCGTCCTCGCCTCCTTCTCGCCCGACGCCGGCACCCGTTTCCTGATGCCCCTCCGCCTCGACCGCGGCAAACCCGTCGGCCGCGTCGACACCCTCATCCTGCGCGACGGCGCCCTGCTCGTCACGTGGCTCGAAACCGATGGCAGCCTCTGGCTTCGCCGCGTCTCTCCCGACTTCTCGCTCGATGAACCCATCGCCCTCGCTCCCGCCGGCACCGTATCCACCAAAACAAACCCCCGCCTCGCCCTCGTTCGCGACTTCGCCGGTGGCAACTCGTCCGCGCAATTCCTCGCCACCTTCGCCACCGACTCCGCACTCCGCACGCTCCTCGTCACCGTCCCCGAAGGCGACCTCCTGATGGCGAAGGCCACCTGCGATTGCGCCGCCCCTCCCGAGGAACTCGTCGGCCACGGATTCCGCGGCGCCGTCGCCGCGCTCGCTCCTGACCGTGGCACACTCCACGTCGTCCACGACGAAATCCCCGGCCTCCTTTTCGCCGGCACGCACGAGTTTCACGCCGACGCCGCCACCCTCACCGCCGTCCAACTCGGCCGCCGCCTCTTCGGTCGCATTGAACAACGCGCCGGCCAATGGTGGCTCTTCGACGTCCGCCTTGCCCAGTAGCGCCACGGCGCGGCGGTTATCCCAGCCGCAGCCCCCCCCTTGACGACTCTGCGATAATCACGCCTTTTCCGTTCGAACCGCCTCCAACGCCTCCCCATGCCGCGCCGCCATCCGTTCACCGCCTTCCTCCACCGCCTCATCGCGGTCGGTGGTGCCGTGCTGGTGTTGGCGCTCACCGTTTTCGCCGCCAGCCCCGCGC
>Ga0114978_10005378_pt1 | contig 10230 bp, 9 predicted proteins | sample S_140212_EF_Meta_FD_87027 | JGI IMG/M metagenome (GOLD analysis project Ga0114978, IMG submission 87027) | Freshwater microbial communities from Lake Simoncouche, Canada to study carbon cycling - S_140212_EF_MetaG | ecosystem: Environmental > Aquatic > Freshwater > Lake | place: Lake...
CATGGATCTTCATTGATTTCTTACTAAGAATGGCACGATTAATCATGGCTTAGCTCTTTATAAAAGACAAACTCTACTACTGATTTTCAATTTTCTTGCGCAAAACATTTGCAGTTTGTTTGAGCTCATCAACTTGCCGAGTTAGCGAGACCGTACTTTCTTGAATTAACTGATCCCTTCGGTGACGCTCGCCTTCAAGTTCATTACGCAACTCATTAATCATGCTAATGCACTCTTTTTTTTCATTTTCATACTTTTGAGTTAAGGCCTGCAAAGCTTGATCACGCTGTACATCCTTTTTTTCCAATTCCTCCCTGAGGGATTGAATCATGGCTAATTTCGCTGCATGTTCTTGGATATTTGCCTGTGTTACCTCTTGAACACTCTGCTGCCGTTCATGATCTTTTTTACTCAAGGCTGTATTCAAGGCAAAAATAGTATCTTTTAAAAGTCCAATTTCGCCTGCGCTTTCTTGGCGTAATGCTTGTAGGCTATCCTTTAAAGTCATTTGGCTATTTTCCAACTCCTGACGAAGCGCATTAACGAGCTCCTTTAGTTGGTGAATTTCACGTTCATAAGCAAAATTAGAAGAATTTTCCATAATTTTTATCATATCAAAGAAAAATTACCAAAAGCACTTTGGTAAGCTGTTTGATCTTGACTTATTTGATTGGTGTTTGCCAAGCTCAATAACTTAGCATCGACTTTCTATTCCCACTCAATAGTTACGTTGTAAAAATCACTTACAAAACAAGAGGTCATAGCTCCTGAATTTGTTTGTGTAACTAGATTGGTTGCTCGGTATTTAGATGAGAATTAGGGCTCAATATGGATACTCATTGTACGCGGTGATTGACTTCACCTGAAAGATTCAGCTCGAATCGAACTTTATTACCATAAGCAAAGCGGTAGATGCATCATCCACTCTAGTAGTGAACTCCATTACACCAAGCTTCAAGGCATCAGAATTAAACTGTCCTGATTTTTGATGCCCCTACCATTAAAGCACTCACTGCTGAACTGCAAGACTTGAAAGGGGCATGCTTTCACTTTGCAATTAATGATCAAGATGCTCTGAAAAAAATCAGCACTGATTTATTGTCAGGAAGCTATCAAGGAATTTTTGTGAAAAATATTGATAAATTCCGTATTGGTAGTATTAGGAATATTGATTGAGGAAATTAGCGCCAATCACATACTCGCACTCGTAGTTATGGTCTTTGCTTAAAGCTATCAAAAGATCGCCATTTACCGAAAGTAAACCCCTCTTAGGCTGATGAGCTTGAAAGCCAACTACTCGTTTGCAGAGCTTAAGCGACCCACCATCTGGGCCCACTTAATACGCTCAGTTTTAGTAAAAGCAGTAAGCTCTTCAGGCGTTGATCCAATTATCTGAATAGAGTCAGAAACATATCGCTCCTTAAGTTGTGGTGATTTAAGTGATGCCTGAATCGCGCTATTTAATTTTTTGATAATGGCTGGCGGAGTACCCTTTGGTGCATACAGAGCATACCAAACTTCAGATGAGTAGCCAGTAACACCACTTTCAGCTAAGGTTGGCACTTCTGGGTAAATAGGCGATCGTTGCGGAGTTGTTACAGCCAGCAAACGAATCTGACCATTCTGAATAAATCCTTTAGCACTTCCAGCGCCAACAAATGAAGCCTCAACCTGCCCAGATAAAAGATCGGTGTATGCTCCACCACCACCTTTATAGGCTACATGAAGAATATCTAGTTGAGCTATTGACTTTAGTAGAACCATCGATAAATGCGTGCCGCTGCCATTACCAGTGGAAGCATAAGAATATTTTCCTGGGTTATTACGCACTAAAGTAATGAACTCTTGTACATTTTTTACTGGTACCGATGGGTTAACTGCAAGGAAGTAAGGTGCCTTAGCAATTAATGAAATAGGTTCAAAATCATTGATTGCATCAATTTTGAAATCTTTGAATAAAGTATTGTTTACAGCAGCTTGTGCAGCGAGCATCAAGATGATGGTGTAACCATCTGGCGGAGCATTGGCAACATATTCCATAGCAATATTACCGCTGGCTCCACCACGATTTTCAGCAAAAACACTTTTTCCTAAGATTTTCGTTAATTCATTTGCAAGTGGTCTTCCAATAACGTCCGCCCCACCCCCCGGTGAATAGGGCAGAATCATCCGGATGGGTTTTTCGGGATACTGGGCACTTGCAAGTAATGGCGCTAATAAAAAAGCTAAATAGGCTAAATATTTCATTGAAGGACCTTTTTAAGTATTTTTAATTAAAGATTTCACTGCAGAAATACGATCTACTGTAGCTTGAGCTAAGCGAGCACGGCAATCCTGATTCCATAACAAGGCTTCCTCTGCACTGCTAGTCTCACTAATCTGCATGCGCTTCATTTCTGATAATTGGGGTCCGCCATGCCCCTTCCGGTTAAAGATCATTTGCGAGGCATCTGCACACTTTTTCCAATCTTCCTCATTTAACGGAAAGGCATCTTGATGATTTTCTTTATATAACTTCGCCGCCTCTTCATAGAGAATTTCTTGTAAGCGAATTTTTCTGGAGCGGCCAAAGTCAACTATCGCAGAAGCAAAATGATGGCCAACCCTGAATGGCACATTGGCCTTTTGCAACAACATATCAGCCACTTCAGTAACAGTTGAATAATCTGCATCTACTTCTGCACGGGACTGCTCGCCATCAACCACAATGCTATTAATTACCTTGTTAAATAAAACAAATAGCTTCACTGGCCTAGTTGTTGGAAGTGGATCATAAGCTCGATAATCAAACATTCCAGTTCGAACGTTATGAGCCAACATAAAAGGCCCATACATTTCACTCAAAAGTAAACTGCTTTGTGCTCTTAATTGCTCTAATGCGGCAGGATTGCGTTTTTGTGGCATCAGGCTACTAACCCCCATTAATTCTCCAGGGGCTAGTGTTAGCCATGGAATAGGGTCGGCATATTGGGCATGCAAATCCTGAGCAAATTGGCTAATTTGAATTGCGGCCATACTTAAGATGGAGGCAAACTCGAGACAACTATCTACAGGGGCTAAGTGATTTGCGTCATAGGCATTCTCTACTGCCCCATAAAAGCCAAGTAAATCAGCCAATCGTATTCGATCAATTGGAAAGCTTGAGGTGCTAAGTGCAGCTGCACCTAAGGGGCATTGATTTAACCTTGCATATGCTTGGCTGAGGCGATCTAGCAGACGCCCTAATGCGCTTGACTGTGCCAAAAGGTAATGTGCGAACGTAGTAGGCTGTGCCTGTACACCATGAGTATATGCAGGAATAATAGTTTCTTGGTGATAGGCCGCTAAACGCACGATATCAAGCCTTGCTTGTGCAAGGGCATGATGTGCATTAAGGAGGTCATCGCGCAAGTTCATGCGCGATAAAGTGGAGGCAATATCTTGGCGGCTACGTCCCGCATGAACCAAAGAAGCATCCTCCCCAATGAATTTTTCAAGGCGCTTTTCATATTCTAGATAATTACCCGTACCAACTGGGTTCAAAGGATCTATTTCTTGTGCAAGCTGCAAGATACCCTTAGCAATACGAGAGGCAACTGATGCATCAAAAATTCCCACTTGTGCCAACATCACAATAGAGGCTTCATTAATATCGCTTAAAAAGACCAGGGATCGCGGCCCACCCCGAAAGCTTTCATTAACATCAGTACCGTGACTCGGGATGTAGGTAGGTATGGCAGCTTTATTTGACATTCTGTCTCTGATAATGATGTTATTTAGAAAAAATAATACACCTAATTAATGCTCTACAGGTTGCGTCAAGTAAACAAGAATCTAAATATTTAGCTTGGGCTTGAGTATGGCAAAGTGTTAGCTGCTGCTACTTTTTATTTATTGGCATTCAAATAAATTACTTTTATTAAAGCTCTCACTCCCACTCAATCGTTGCAGGCGGCTTCCCACTAATGTCATAGACAACACGATTGATACCACGTACTTCATTGATAATGCGATTGGAGACTTTGCCTAATAACTCATGTGGTAGGTGCGCCCAATGTGCAGTCATAAAATCTTGAGTCTGTACTGCTCTGAGTGCCACAACATATTCATAGGTTCTGCCATCGCCCATCACGCCCACTGACTTCACCGGGAGAAATACTGCAAAGGCCTGGCTGGTTAAGTCATACCAAGACTTCTGGCTTATCTCATCGATAGTGTTGCGCAATTCCTCAATAAAGATAGCATCAGCACGCTGTAAAAAACTTGCAAACTCTGCTTTAACTTCACCCAAAATGCGTACACCCAGACCTGGGCCAGGGAATGGATGGCGATACACCATCTCGCGCGGCAAACCTAATGCCACTCCGAGTTCGCGCACTTCATCTTTAAATAACTCACGCAAAGGCTCGAGCAACTTGAGATGCATATCTTCAGGTAAACCACCCACATTGTGATGACTCTTGATGGTATGCGCGCCCTTTTTACCTTTACCAGCCGACTCAATCACATCCGGATAGATCGTGCCCTGGGCAAGCCATTGAGCATTCTGTATTTTTCCAGATTCGGTCTGAAAAATTTCTACGAACTCTTTACCGATAATCTTGCGCTTTGCTTCAGGATCAGACACACCAGCTAACTTACCCATAAAGGTATCTTTTGCATCGACCCGAATCACTTTAACGCCAAGGTTACGTGCAAACATCTCCATGACCATATCGCCTTCATTCAGGCGCAGCAGTCCATGGTCTACAAATACGCAAGTAAGCTGGTCGCCAATGGCATGATGAATTAATGCTGCAGCAACACTAGAGTCAACGCCACCAGATAATCCAAGTATTACTTCTTCATTACCGACTTTGTGACGAATATTCTCTACGGCCTCGGTAATATAGTCACCCATGACCCAATCGGGCTTGCACTGGCAAATTTCATGTACGAATCGCTCGAGGATCGCAGTGCCTTGAATAGTGTGCGTTACTTCGGGATGAAATTGAAATGCATAGAAACGGCGTTCTTCATCCGCCATACCCGCAATTGGGCAGGACTCTGTTGAAGCCATCAATTTAAAGGCTGATGGCATTGCGGTGACTGAATCACCATGACTCATCCACACCTTGAGAATGCCATGACCTTCGCTGGTCGAGAAATCTTGGATACCTTTCAGAAGATTGGTATGGCCGTGAGCCCGGACTTCTGAATAACCAAACTCGCGAGCCTTACCCAGAGATTCAGCTGAAGCCACTGCACCACCCAATTGCGTTGCCATAGTCTGCATGCCATAGCAAATACCTAAAACAGGAACGCCTAATTCAAAAACAATTTGGGGGGCACGAGGACTGCCATCTTCGGTAACCGAACTAGGTCCACCAGAAAGAATAATTCCCTTACCGCCCTGCTCTTGAATAAATTGACGGATGAATTCTGGATCGTAATCATAAGGATGGATCTCTGAATACACTCGTGCATCACGTACACGCCTAGCAATTAATTGAGTTACTTGTGAACCAAAGTCGAGAATCAGTATTTTGTCGTGCACGAAAGAATCCGTCTTTAATTCAGCCTTAATTTCAGCTTTTGTTTGTTAGTCGATATGGTAATTGGGCGATTCCTTGGTGATCTTCACATCATGAACATGTGACTCACGCACGCCTGCTGATGTAATTTCCACAAAATTGGCTTTTTCATGAAGTTCAGCAATGGTCTTGCAACCAAGATAACCCATGGAAGAGCGAATGCCGCCAGTTAGTTGATGCAGGATGGCCAGCACGCTACCTTTGTAAGGTACCTGTCCTTCAATTCCTTCTGGCACAAGCTTTTCAGCATTCGCAACAATGTCGCTCTGGAAATAACGATCCGCTGAACCATCGGCCATAGCACCTAAAGAACCCATGCCGCGGTAACTCTTATACGAGCGCCCTTGATATAAGAACACTTCACCCGGAGCTTCTTCTGTACCCGCAAACATCCCACCCATCATCACGGAACTTGCACCAGCAGCCAATGCTTTAGCTACGTCACCAGAGTAGCGAACACCGCCATCTGCGATCAATGGAATACCTGTGCCTTTTAGAGCGGTTGCCACATTCACAATTGCAGTGATTTGCGGAACACCAACCCCTGCAACAATCCGAGTAGTGCAAATTGAGCCTGGGCCAATACCGACTTTGACACCATCGGCACCATGATCAGCCAATGCTTTAGCAGCATCGCCAGTGGCGATATTGCCACCAATCACTTGCACATGAGGATAGTTTTTCTTAACCCATTTAACTCGATCTAATACACCTTGACTATGACCATGAGCTGTATCCACTACGATGACATCAACGCCAGCACGAACTAATAGTTCAATGCGCTCATCATTGTCTGGACCCACGCCCACTGCCGCCCCAACCCGCAACTTACCCTCGCCATCCTTAGAAGCATTGGGATGTTCAGTTGCCTTCAAAATATCTTTTACAGTAATGAGGCCGCGTAATTCAAATCGATCATTGACAACTAAAACGCGCTCTAAACGATGTTGACTCATTAAGCGCTTGGCTTCCTCTAATGAGCAACCTTCTTTAACCGTTACTAAACGCTCGCGTGGAGTCATCTTGGTTTTTACAGGTGCGTCTAAGTCTTCTTCGAAACGCAAATCGCGGTTCGTAATAATGCCGACAACTTCTTTACCCACTAAAACGGGGAATCCTGAAAAGCCATGTTCACGAGAAAGCTGAATCACCTGGCGAAGATTGACATCTGGACCGATAGTGATTGGATCACGTAGCACACCAGATTCATAACGCTTTACTTTAGCCACTTCACGCGCTTGCTCAGCAGGCTTGAGATTTTTATGAATAATTCCGATACCACCTTCACTGGCCATCGCAATTGCTAAACGACCTTCGGTCACAGTATCCATCGCAGCGGATACCAAGGGTGTATTTAGAGAAATATCTCGAGTTAATTTACTTGCCAAGTTGGCATCTCGAGGGAGTACCGAAGAATAGGCTGGTACGAGGAGCACATCGTCAAAAGTGAGTGCTTTTTGTATGAGTCGCATGCAAAACCCCTAGTCGCAAAAGCAGATTATAGCCTCCTAGCCCTCCTTTTGGCTGCGGCAGCCTGGAATTTAGCATCCTGGTTTTGATTCGCCTTTTTTCGGCGTACCGCCTTGGGGTCGATTAATAAAGGGGAATACAGTTCTAAGCGATCCCCTGCGTAAATTGGGCTATCCCATTCCTTACGCTTTCCAAAGACTCCGAAACAGCCTTTTCGGGCTAAACCAGGATCGTCCTTGCCTGTGACTAAACCTGCCTGCATGAGTACCAAGCCAATCGTTGGAGTCTCATCCGGACGGATCAGTAATGAAAAAGGGGTGAGTGTTGGATTGCCCTGCCTAGCATCACAGATCCAAATGTCGAGGGTTTTTTCAGCCATAAAGCTCTTCGGCGCGTTTGACGAAACAATCTACAAATGTTCCAGCAATATGACCAAACACAGGGCCAATAATCTTATCGAGAATGGTGCTCTTAAATTCCCAATGGAGCTTAAATTCGACCTTACAAGCATCCTCGCGCAAAGGAATGAAGTTCCACTGACCGGAAAAGTGTCTAAATGGCCCATCTACAAAAACCATATCAATGGTCTCAGGGCGATGATTCACATTTCGAGTATGAAAATACTGCTTAACCCCCTTAAAACTGATGTTGATTTTGGCATCTAATACAGTCTCGGTTTGCTCAAAAATTTCCACCCCACCGCACCAAGGTAAAAACTCTGGATAACGCGCTACATCGGTCACCAGGCCATACATACGGTTGGCCGATTGCCCAATTAAAACGGTCTTGTTGACGTCTGCCATAATCGATCTTGGAAGCTAAATAAATATGAGTATCGTCGATAACAAAAAAGCCTTCTTTGATTATTTTATCGAGGAGCGCTTTGAGGCAGGGCTGGTACTGGAAGGCTGGGAAGTCAAAGCCATCCGTGCTGGTCGCGCGCACATTAAAGAAGCGTATGTCGTCATTCGCAAGGCGGAGCTATTTTTGATTGGCTGCCACATTACCCCCCTCCTATCGGCTTCCACTCATGTTCTTCCTGACAGTACCCGCACCCGAAAACTGCTTCTCAATGCTATTGAGATACGTAAACTGATTGGTAAGGTAGAGCAGAAGGGATATACCTTGGTTCCTCTCAATCTTCATTTTTCCAAGGGCAATGTGAAGTGTGAAATTGGCTTAGCCAGGGGTAAAAAGCAGCATGACAAACGGGCGGTAACCAAAGAGCGTGAGTGGGAAGTCCAAAAAGGGCGTATTGCAAGGGGTGATTTAAACGCCTAATGCCTTAGGAGCTGGACTAGATTGACCTGAGATCTAATTCCCAAGTATTTATGCACTTATATGGTGCAATACAGCACCAAGCTGCTCCAAATATTCCAATTCAGTTTTCATAAAGGCATTAGTTTTATAACTATGAAATTGCCTTTTGACGAAATGCTCGACGCTGCGGGCAAAGCGCGCCCCCACTACCAAATTTTTCATCATTGGTTAAAGCAACAGAGCGACTCACTCATGGGTCTCAAACGTGCTGAAGCTGACCTCATCTTTAGACGAGTGGGTATCACTTTCGCCGTTTACGGAGATGACCTCGGCTCAGAAAGAACCATCCCCTTTGATCAAGTGCCGCGAATTTTTACCGCCAAAGAATGGGAGCAGCTCGAAAAAGGCTTAAGGCAACGGGTTAAAGCACTCAATCGTTTCATCTATGACGTCTATCACGATGAAGAAATCATCAAGGCTGGGATCATTCCTGCAGAACAAATCTTTAACAATGCGCAATACCGCCCTGAGATGCGTAATGTTCATGTACCGCGTGATATCTATGCACAAATTGCAGGTATCGATATTGTACGTGCGGGTGAAGGTGAGTTTTATGTCTTAGAGGATAACTTACGCGTTCCATCGGGCGTGTCTTACATGGTCGAAGATCGCAAGATGATGATGCGACTCTTTCCCGATCTCTTTCAAAAATATCGCATTGCTCCCGTAGAGCACTACCCCGATCTCCTGCTTGAATGCCTTAAGTCTGTAAAACCAGATGATGTTAAAAAGCCGAACGTTGTGCTGTTAACACCCGGCATGTATAACTCAGCTTATTTTGAGCATAGCTATCTTGCTCAACAGATGGGTATTGAATTGGTAGAAGGCAAAGACTTGTTTGTGAAGAATGAACAGGTCTTTATGCGGACTACTCAAGGCCCTGAGCGAGTGGATGTTATTTACCGCCGCGTGGACGATGACTTCCTTGATCCGCTTGCTTTCCGCTCTGACTCCACCTTAGGTATTGCAGGCCTCCTGTCTGCTCATCGGGCAGGTAACGTCACTCTAGCCAATGCAATTGGTACTGGCATTGCCGATGATAAATCGATCTATCCCTACGTTCCGGAAATGATCGAGTTCTATCTCGGCGAAAAGCCCATTCTGAACAATGTGCCTACCTTTCAGTGTCGTAAAACAGAGGATTTAGCATACACCCTAGCCAATCTAGAGAAGCTCGTAGTCAAACTCACCCATGGCGCTGGTGGTTATGGAATGTTAGTTGGCCCAGCGTCTAGTAAGGCAGAGATCGAAGAATTTAGAAAACATCTTATTGCCAATCCTGATAGATATATTGCTCAACCCACCTTAGCACTCTCCACTTGTCCAACCTTTGTTGAGTCAGGCATAGCCCCAAGACATATTGATTTACGACCTTTTGTCCTCTCCGGAAAAACCATCAAGATGGTGCCCGGTGGCTTAACTAGAGTTGCTCTCAAAGAAGGTTCTTTAGTTGTGAACTCCTCACAAGGTGGCGGCACCAAAGACACTTGGGTATTAGAGGCATAAGGGAAAAGCAAATATGTTAAGTCGTACCGCTGATTGTCTTTATTGGATGGCCCGTTACACAGAGCGCGCAGAAAATACTGCCCGCATGTTAGATGTCAATCATCAAACCTCTCTTTTGCCACAACCTGCTGAGTTTTTAGAGCAAAGTTGGAAGAAGCTGCTCACGATTTCTAAACTAGAAGATGCCTTCCTGAGTAAATACGATGCAGTTAATCGTGAGAATGTTTTGGATTTCATGATCTACGAAACCAGTAACCCATCCAGCATTGTTTCTTGCTTATATGCTGCTCGTGAAAATGCGCGTGTGATTCGTGGAAAAATTACTTCAGAAGTTTGGGAAACTCAAAATACCACCTGGCTTGAATTGCAGCGCATCCTAGAA
>Ga0114978_10005379_pt1 | contig 10229 bp, 15 predicted proteins | sample S_140212_EF_Meta_FD_87027 | JGI IMG/M metagenome (GOLD analysis project Ga0114978, IMG submission 87027) | Freshwater microbial communities from Lake Simoncouche, Canada to study carbon cycling - S_140212_EF_MetaG | ecosystem: Environmental > Aquatic > Freshwater > Lake | place: Lake...
AACCTAAAACACACAGTAAATCATATCGTAAATAAATATATAAAAAGAATTCAAGTATTCATTCAATGCAAATTAAACTCATATCTTATTCGCAATCTGCCGACAAGACATCTCTTCAAGATATGATTGCATATTGCGCGCGTGTATCTAATCCCTCAAACCAATCAAATACTGAAACCAATGATCGCCTATTAAAGTATCTTATGAAGAATCAGCATTGGTCCCCCTTTGAGATGGTTTCCATTTGCCTAGAAATAGAAACTACGCGAGATATCGCCCGTCAGATTTTACGCCATCGTTCTTTTTCCTTTCAAGAATTTTCACAAAGATATGCCGTTGCCTCACTTGGGTTCGAAACAAGAGAGGCAAGACTACAGGACAATAAAAATAGACAAAATAGTATTGAGGCCAATAATCCCGAACTAGAAATGGAATGGTCACAAAAACAAAACGAACTTGCCGAACATTCAAAACAAGCATATGAATGGGCGCTATCAAAAGGCATCGCAAAGGAACAAGCCCGTTCGGTTCTTCCGGAAGGTATGACCATATCTCGTCTATACATGAACGGCACACTGAGGTCATGGATACATTACATACAATTACGGTCTGCGAATGGCACACAAAAAGAACATCGCGAAGTCGCAATTGAATGCGCTAAAATTATTTCATCCATTTTTCCAATAATGGATATAGTTAAAATGGATAGTTAATATCTATGTATAAATTATATGTATAAACACGGTTATTTTTCGGACGACAAATACAAATATTCAGTAGACAAAATGATTGAGTATATAAATGAACATAGTCCACCTAAAATTAAACTAAATGTAAAAGACTTATCGTTTAATTTAATTTGGGATAGTCTAGAAAATAATGTTAAACCAATTGATGTAATAGAAACCCCCAGCAAATATAAATACGAGGTTTCACGTATTGAACGCGCCGATATGAAGTATCCTATTATAATTGATTCTAATTATAATATAATAGATGGCGTCCATCGTTATATGAAACACATTTTGAAAAACAAAAGAAAAATTAATGTATATATATTTAATAAAGCATTAATGAAAAAGTTTATAATTAATTAGATTTACTAATCATTTTTTTTAAAAATGTATAAAATTTATTTTTATTTCCTTTGTCGATAAACGATAATACGTATATCATAATTAATATAGAAAGTCCCCACACACACGCGTTGATAATCGCCAAAATATACATCATTGTTCGGAACACAGACTCAGAGCAATCGCAATTTATTTTTGACATTTCATCTACATATTGTATAGTAAACACTAAATTTACAATTGCGGCAATCACATACGGAATAGAAATAATTAACATAAACATTTTAATCATACGAACGTCACTAAAGAATACATTGAGAAACCCTAATGAAAGAGCAATACACGTAAAAATAAAAATATAGTCATGTTTAAAGGTCAACGCACATTTACACCCGATCGTTTCCAAGGTTTTTAAATAATAAATGATTAAAATTGGAAAAATACTTCCAAGGATAAACCCAAAAATACGAGGTGCAATAGCCATATTAATATAGATGAATATAATTTGTTTGATTTAAATATATATTGGGCAATATATAAACTCCTTCCATTTTTTTCAGAGACCCGTTCGTTAACCTATCTTTATAATATAAATAGGTGGTGCCTTTATAAGTTTTGCCAAATGAATCTTTAAGAATAATATTATAATAAGGTTTCATATCTATAATAGTATATTTGATTCTCCTATACAAATAAGACTGACCTTTTTTTAATACAAATGGCAAATCTTCTATAGTATAGGTATATATATATGAGTCAATTAATTTATACAATGCATTATTTCGCACAGCGTTATGAATAATATTATTATAAAGCGATTGCGGCATTATTTTAATATTTCGCCAATCAGAGCGAGTTAATGGTTTAGAATATTTGCGTATAAGTTGTAATGCCCTATTGGGCAATACTCTCTCTGGTAACATTTTTAATAGTATAAAATATAATATATTAATTAATCAATTTTATTATCAAGAAGCATGAGCGCCATTGCTGCGTAATTATGTAGGTCCAAAAGAGTATCTTTAATACCTTCGTCATTAATTAAATTAACGCCATTTTTTGTAATGCTTAAAGCGCGTTGTATTTTATCTTCAATCCGCATAAGAACGCCAATGAGACCGAATTTTGCGAATGCATCTCCATAGTCCACATTCTTTTTAGTGAAGAGAATGAGGGCTTCATATTGTATTTTTTTTAATTGTTTTACTCTGTCATTCTGTTCTACTCTGTCATTCTGTTCTACTCTGTCATTCTGTTCTACTCTCTCCATTAAAATATTAATATGAATATTTTTATATTCATATTATATGTGTTTTTCAAAAGAAGTTAGTATTGGAACATTTATCCTAGGTTTCCTCGGTAGTGCCCTAGTATATTCATTAAATACTAAAATAGATAAAATACTGTCAATATTATTTTTTTACATTATTTTTATTCAATTTATAGAATTTGTATTATGGACCAATACGACGTGTAATATAATTAATAAAATTGCTACAATTACATCAATTATCGTAATTGCAACTCAACCAATTTTATTGGCATTATTATTATTATATAATTATAATTTGTCAAATAAAAATCAACTGATTACATTAACGATAATATACTCAATAATAATGCTAATATATAATTTACAAACAAAAACAATATGCACGTTAAAAAATAGCTCAAACCATTTAGAATGGAAATGGAATTATTTATATATGCATTATTTTGTATACAATATGTATATTGTATATTTTTTATATGTAGTATTATCTATTCCTTCTAATTGTAATATTACACTATTTTATATATTGTTAATTACATATTTAATTAGTCATTATATTTATTGGGAAACCACTAATGTAGGTACTATGTGGTGTTTTTTTGGAGCATTTATACCAATATTATGGTATATTTTAAAAAAAATAAAATATATAAAATAAAATTGAATGGCATATAACTAACAAAAAGAGATACAACAAGATGGATTCCCGAACCCCCGAACAAGTTTTCAATGATGCCGTCGCCAAATATTACATCGTCCCAAAAAATCCAAAAATTGACCAATATAAATTATATCTTAAAGCATTCCTTGATGAAGAACTGGTCCTTGCCTCAGAAGGAGATACGCTTGTTACAACTGACCCGCTAGAAGAACACGATGATTTGGCAATGTTGCGTTATGGCGTATATAATACGGCAGGTTATGTAACAGTTCTAGTTTCAGCCGGTTCACACTCGCCTGTTGAGCGTCTAGCGCATCTCGTCGAATTGTTTGACTGTTTTAAAGGCGCTGAATTCAACAAACCATTCAAAACGCCAAAGGGAGTCATTATGTTTATACCAGATGGTTCAATAATTCCTTATCCAATCAAAACATTTATTAATTGCGGTCCTTGCTCATCGATCACGCTAAACTCAGTAAAATTCGTCGAGAATGCGCGCGTCATCACAGTCGGCGCAAATGAAGACGGCACGCTTGGCGCAGGGGTCAACCAACAGCAAACCGACGAACCAGGTAAATTAATTAAAATCCCAGGAGTATGGAATGAATTTATTGAAAAAGCAAAAATTGCCAATGCCACCGTGCGTAATATGTCAATTGATATTACGCGATATGTATTATTCCCCAATCCAAAAAAGGTTAATCCGTTTAGTCCATTTTATGAAATGACCCACCCAAAAATATATCAATATATGCTGTCATCTACTGGAATGTTCGTTGTATCAAGACCGCCGCCTCAATATGGATTGCGAGTAAATGAAGGCAATAGCATTATTGACATACAACTATTTCCAACATTTGTAAAGGACGAAAATTATGAGCGCGGTCTGAACAAATTAAATGATTATATCATATTGGCAAAATCAAATAATCTCGCGCCCGAGTATTACGAGTCCGCGGCAATCCCGATTATGTGCGCGAATTGTATGGGCGGAGAATATTTGCCAGGTGTATTTGGGTTTGGACCAACGGACAAGGTCGCAAAACAAACGCTCGGATGTTTGACGCGCGAATCGGCGCCTGCCGTATTTGCTACAATTGAACAACTTGAATATTTTACCCCGGCATATGATCCGCTCGCATATATGGCGGGAATTATGGATATTTAATCTTTATTACATTCTTTAATAAATAATAGCGCATTCTCTTTAGTATTTACTATTTTAAGTGGTTTTTTTGTTTTATAAAACATATTAATTAAATCAAAAATATACTTGATAATAACTCCTTCAGCAATAGCGGACGTGCCATATAGTTTTGCTTCGAGTATTTCTGCATTATCTTCAAGAATTTTAATAAATTCTTTAATATAAGTCATAGATATAAAACCAACCTTCGTTATATCAAAAATAAACCCAAACTTTTTATTGGATTCTGTAATATTAACTAAATTTGCCTTTAAGTCCTCTTTAGCGAAATTCCATTGTAATTGAGTAGGGGATGCATGATTTATTATTATTTCCATAATAAGTATTCCCGAATAATTAATATAATTAATAGTTATATATTTATCAATATCCATTATAAGTATTGTATAAATGATTGTTTAAATTATTTTTATACCTTTTTAACTATCAATATAAATAAAAAATAAGATTATATTGAATTACACTTTTATTTAAAAGAACAACCTATTCATATTATCACTTTCAACAGTATTATTTTTAATAAATAGTTTATTTACCATTTTGTCATTTTTAAATCTAAATGTAAACTTTTTATTTTTGTCACGCCGTCCAACGCGCCCGATTGCTTGAATAATTTTTTCTTGTGTCATAAACTCGGTCATATCTTCGGTCAAATATGCGTGGCAAAACTGATAATTTGTGCCATAAATGTAATCGCTACTTGCGATAATACACATCAAATATTTCTGTTCCGCCAATTCTTTCATAATATCATTATAGTCACCCATTTTTTCTTCGGGATTAAATATTCCAATTCCCATTAGCAATAGAATTTTATGCTTAGTATCAATCGTTAAACTCATGATTCGTTTAACATATTCAGAGTCTATATTACTAGTAAACGCGTTTGAATCCTCGTATTTTTTATTAGTCCAACGCATAAAATGTTCGCGGGTATTTGGTATGTCAATATTATTGAGTTTAAGTGGTTTGAATGCGCGCTCCAATGTCTCAATCTCGCTAATAAGTCGCTTTGTTTCTGGGTCAAAGCGTTGGTCCTTCATTTTATTTTCATTGTCTTGGTCCTTGGCAGTTCTATCTTCAATCATCATTCTTTTTTTTGAAATTTTATCAAATAAATCATTATTAAACGCGATTGATTTTTCAAGTTGGTCGTATATTGAAAAGTGAATACCGCTATTTTCTATAAAATAATCAACCCATACTTGTATATTTTTACATAGAAAGATAGTCGGTCCATATGTCAATGTATAACTATTTTTAGTAGTAATATCAATTCCCACATCAGACGATTTTAACTCTCGGAAACTAGAGTAAGATTGTATAATAAAGTCAAGTTCGTCTTTCTTTATTTTTTTAATAATATAATAATAATAATTGCGAATGGATTGTGTATTAATTTGGTCAACACTTTTAAAATATTCAGCAATCATACCTATATTTTTAAATACATTGCGGCAAACATACATAATAAATATAGAACATTCGACCACGCTTAGAAATTTAAAATGACTTTTTCCATTTACTTCGATAAATTGCGCCAGTTCTTCAGGTTCCTTGAAAATGGTATGCGGCATAATCACATTTCCCGAATTATCCAATAGTGAAATGTTAGTAGTTTCATCAATCGTTTCTATATAATGAACTTTGGCGCCCTGAAACCGACTCTTGAACTTCTCAATCATTGGCAAAAGTTCTTCTTCATTGGGCAACGTTGCCGACGAAAATATAATGTGTTTAATTACATTCACCTCCCAAATTCTAGAAATATGTTTATGTAATTCGTGCTCGGCGTAATCCATCGTAATCGTTGGTTCGTCCATAACCGTTATAATTGTATTGATATCAAAGAACGAAGTCATATAAAGCATTGCGATTTCATAAGACTGTATATCGCAAATAAGCATTTCAACCTTGTATCCGTTTGTATGGTCGGGCCTATTCCCTGTTGATTTATCGGCGCGAGTAAATGTTTTATACGTATTCACTGCCGAAAAGTGAAGTCGCACATCATCCGCCGTTTCACAACCAAGCGCAAAACCAACTTTTACGCCCGCATTGACCGCATTTTTCCCCAAACTAATTCCAATGTGGCGCGACGCACACATAAAGATTACTTTATATTGACTACATAGTCCAAGCGGAGTCTGTGTTTTTCCTGAACTGGTAGGCGCACGATAAAATATAAGGGTTGGGTCGGTTGGTTGCGTTTTAAATATGTCAAATACTTGGACTTGGTGGTCGTATAGTTCTAATGGTTTATAGTCGAATATAGGGTTTGTTTCAATAAATCGGTCAATGTTTTCGAAGAAATTAATAATATCCATTTTAGGTTTATATTGTGCGATAAAATCCGATATGATAAGTCCAATATATTTATTTATAGTATATGTATTAACTAAATAACATATATTATAAAAGTATAATTCGCCCCTCTTTTTTTGACTCTCTTTAAAGAACAATGACAGTAATTGTATAATAGTAGTTTCTATATTATCTGTCAGTTTCTTTTTTTGATTGGATAAACGTATTGTATCTGCCGCATTTAATTTCTTTTTGGGCGCTACAATTGGAACCGTCGCAAGACCATATGTCTGAATAATTGGGTCAATGAGTTCTTTTAGTAGATGCATATAAATGTAATAATCTTTTTCGGCGTGGTCCAAATGAACAACTCCGTTAATCGTATTAAATAAATATACTTTACCACGTTCGGTCAACCCATTTGTAATCAATTTCAAGATAGTTTTTTCCTTGTCATCGACGGGTTTTTCAATACTATTCCATTCAGAGCGGGTGAGTTTCTGTTGGCGAAAGGCGTCCATTTTTTAAAGTATATGTATAAGGTTTTAAACCGTTCAATTTTATTTATACTGTGTTATCTCTACAATTTTACCATCAATAGGGAAATTAATTTCGCCATAATATTCTTTTAATAATAACCACTCAAATAGACCTCCAAAATAAATATGCACATTAGTAAATCCCAATTTTTTCAATTGATTATATTTTTCAATTATTTTTAAGTCTCTATGATTTTTACCATATATAATGATTTCCTTTTTTTTATTTATTTTGAATAATTCATTGATAAACTCAGTTTCTTTATTTGCCTTTATAGTATTTCGTATTAAACAACCCTGTTGTGTATCTGGAATTGTATTAATTAAAACCATATCATAATCTGTCATAATTTTATTAGATATTACATCAAAATCATATGATGAATAAGTTGAATAAATATTACCCATTTATAATTATACTATTAAATATTTAATCAAATTTTACTACAACATCAATCTTTTCTTTTTTTAAACATTTGGCAGCGGACTTTGACAATTCTTCTCTTCGTTTTCTAGTTTTACCTAAAGAGTCATTGTGTTTTTTTGCTTTAGAAATACTATTATTAGAATTCATATCATTTTCAATAATGACATAATTATTTTCAATAAAATGTATTATTTATTTTCAATCGCCCATTTAAAGAAGTTTAATTGTCCTATAGTGGTTTCAATGCTAAATTGTTTATCCCCAAAGGGGACTTTAATTCTGTCCCATCTACAGAATGGGTCAAATCGTCTTTTAGAATATGCTTTTAATTTAAGTTTATAATCATTATATACTCTAAAACGAGGGGTCGCGTCTGTTTCATAAATTGTAAAAAACTTCTTAGCGTAATTAGTTGAAAACCAATCAACGATTCTAAGTGAAATTTTAGATTCTCCATTAATAATACTAAGCATACGAGTTAAATTATCAGAAACATTATAGAATAACATTAATTTATGTAATAATAATTCATTTTGGCATATCATTTTAATATCTTACGTATTTATACTTTTAAGTTTTTATTTAATTATATTAATTTTAATTTGTTTTCCTTGTTTAAAATATTCATAATTATCCGTTCTACGTTGTAGATTGCATTTTAAACAAGAAATACAAGTGTTTGTATTATAATGCCCTATATTATTATTTAATCTCTCTAAGGTCCATTGGGTATGTTGTCTTTTTTTATTATATAATATAACCATATCGCATAAACAATAATAGCATTTTAATTTGGACTCATATAATTTGGTTATTATTTGGTCATAAGTAATTATTAATTCTTCATTAAATTTATGTTTAAGTTTATCTTGTGATTTATATGCATGTAATTTTTTTTTAATTTCATCTTCAAACTCTTTATTAATGCATTTATTATATAGTTGTTCAATAACGGAGAATTGGTCGATATCAACGATGAATACTTTTTTTTTTGAATGTGAGTCATTAAAAATTATATGTTTCATTATAAAAAGGTTAAACATATTTTTATATTACATTTAAATGACAGAACAATGTAAAGAGTTTAATAGTTTAAAATATCGCACCCTCATTTCAACGGGAACTAATATTGAAAGCACAGTAGATACTAGTGAAGAAACAATTAATAATTTTTTAAATATGGATATTGAAAATAATAAAAAGGGCATTTGGTCTAAACTTACTAAAACAGAAAAAACAAAAAAGATAAAAAATTATGTTAATAATATATTAAAACCAGAATATAATTTAACAGATGAGGAAATGGCGACTGCGACGCGTTTTTTTACAATTACAATGGAGCGTAAAAAATTGAGTAAGAATAATGAATTAACTTATAACCAAGATGATGGGCTTATCGAGCAAATTGGAGGACTTAATTTTAACACGGATACTCGGAGATTTACAATTAGTGCTGAATTATCAACACGTAAAAAAACTAAAAAGATTATTCAACCCATATAAACATAATGATATATATAGTAAAATGGATAATGTTGTATTCTCTATTGTATCACAACACCCCGAATATATAGTATGTCCTAATTTTGAAGAACTTGTATGCATACAAGTAAAAAAGGATATTGCTTATAAGGATATTACAGAGCAAGATATAAAAGTATGCTTACATAATTTAAATTTAGAAAGATGTTGTCCGAGTTATCCAAGTATAGAAAATATTACAGAAGAACATATAAAATATTTGGAAAATAAACCACAACCGGGACAGCATACGTCCGAATGGTATACATTTAGACATTCGCATATTACTGCGAGTAATGCCTGGAAAGCATTTGGAACACAATCAAGTAAAAATCAATTAATTTATGAAAAATGTAAACCAATTGCTGAATATAAATCAGAAACAAGAAGTGTTAATTTGTCCGAAACTCCGATGACGTGGGGGCATAAATACGAACCATTAACGCGTATGATGTATGAAGATATAAACCAAACTAAAATTCAAGATTTTGGATGTATAGAGCATAATGAACATCCATTTTTGGCTGCGTCTCCTGATGGGATTGTTGTTGGAAAAAATAATTATGGGCGAATGATTGAGATTAAAAACGTAGTTTCGCGCGATATAACTGGAATACCAAAAACGGATTATTATATTCAAACGTTATTGCAAATGGAAGTATGCGATTTAAATGAGTGTGATTTTGTAGAAACCAAATTTATAGAGTTTGATACGTATACAGAATTTATAAATGATATTTCAGAAGAGAGAAAGGGAGTAATTATGGTATATGTGTATAAGGGCGAGTATAAATATTATTATATGCCATTTTATATCACATCGGAAGATACCATTAATGAGTGGTTAGATGCGAATATGCATAATGAAGGAGAATGGATTAAAAATGTGTATTGGAAATTAAATATATATTCATGTCTACTAATTAAAAGAAAGCCCGAATGGTTTAAATACGCAATAATACAATTAAATGAAATCTGGCAGACCATTTGTGTAGAGAGATTAGGAGATTATAGCGCAAGAGCGCCTCGTAAAAGAAATATTAAAATAAATATAAACAAAATGGATAATACTGAATAATGAATGTTATTAAACGGAATGGTTCCGTAGAAGTAATATCTTATAATAAAATTGTTATTCGTTTAAAGCAACTCGCACCAGAAATACATATTCAATATAGTAATCTTGTTGTAAAAATAATAGACAATTTATATGATAATATT
>Ga0114978_10005382_pt1 | contig 10228 bp, 10 predicted proteins | sample S_140212_EF_Meta_FD_87027 | JGI IMG/M metagenome (GOLD analysis project Ga0114978, IMG submission 87027) | Freshwater microbial communities from Lake Simoncouche, Canada to study carbon cycling - S_140212_EF_MetaG | ecosystem: Environmental > Aquatic > Freshwater > Lake | place: Lake...
ATTTGGCTAAGCAGATCTCCGAAAATCCGGAGCTTGACAAGGTCAAAAGCCAGATTTTCATGGACATCACCAGCGATGGGCTGCGCATCCAGATTGTCGATGAAAGAAATCGGCCGATGTTCGAATCGGGCAGCGCTGTGATGGCCCCCCAGACGCGGCAGCTTCTCAACACGATTGGCAAAGTGTTGAGCGGCCTGCCGAACCGCTTGCGCATCGAGGGCCACACTGACTCACGCCGTTTTGGCGGCGGTATAGCCGGCTACGGCAACTGGGAATTGTCGAGTGATCGGGCCAACGCGGCGCGGCGCGCGATTGTCACGGGCGGCCTCGATGAAGTTCGAATCGCTCTTGTGGCTGGTTTCGCCGACAGCGTGCAGCTTAATCCGGCTGACGCTACTGATCCATTGAATCGCCGCATTTCCCTGATGGTGCTCAAGCCGGTTCCAGGTGCACGTCCGGTTCCGGCCAAGCAGGCTGGAGAGGGCGACATGCCGAAGTCTGCTGGCGAACGGCAGGCGCCACCCGGCATGCCGCCGATCAAAGCAGTTCCAGATGAACTTGGGGCCAAGGCCGGCAATGCCGCCCCGGCTGCACCGACCCAGGCTGCGCGAGAAGCTGCGGCCGTCGCACGTCCTTACAGCGCCGGGATGATGCAGCAGGCCGGTTCCGGCGGGGCTGAAGAGAAGCCTTTATCTCTGTTTCCCGTCCCGCCTGACGGGATGAAACGCCGTGAAGATCCGCCGCCAATGGCGCCGGTTCCAACGCCCGCGAACAACCGCGGTCAGGCATTCATATTGCCGGCGCGAAAATGATGTCAGGCAACGCGCTGCCATCGACGCGGCGCCTTGTCGGCGCGGCTTTGCTGTCTGTGCTGATGAGCGCTGCAATGGCTTCGGATGATGGTCATGGCGCGCCGAAGGCCGGAGCCCATGGCGAAAAAAAGACCGGCAAGCATGCTGCCGTTGAAACCGAACTGGCCGTCTTGTTGCGGCGCTATTCGACCGCCAATTTGACGGCTCTGAAGGAGAAGGTTTGTCTGATCACGCCCAAATGCGCAACTGACGAAGGCCGGCTCCTCGACGCTATGGAAAGCAGTCGTCTGATTCTGCAGAGAATGGCCGACATGGCTGAAGCAGGCGATGCTGAAGCAGCTTTTCAACGGGGCCGTTTGTCGTTTGAACTCGCCGATAAACAAAGCGAGCGTGCACAGGTCGACGCCACGGCCGAGTACCCCGATATGGGCAAGGCGCTGCGCCGCCGCTGGGCCCAGGAGACATTCGACGGCCAGCATTTTCTGGCGATCGCTGCGGCCCAAGGTCACCCGCCCGGTTGCCTGATGCTGGCCGAGCGGCTTGCCGCCCGGGTGCCGCGCACCGAACCTGAATTGATCGCCCATTTGTTCCGCTGTGCCGTGACCGGATTCCTGGATCAAAAAGACCGCGCCAATGCAGTCGATGCCTTCGCCAAGATGCGCAAAACCATCGGTCCGCGAGAACCGTTGTTGCTTGAGGCTCATTCCTTGATATTCCGTCAAACCCCACCTGAGCGACCGTGGCGAAGGGTGGAACCCGCTGAAGCGTTAGCAGAAAGAAAGAAGGTTGCGCCATGACTCCGAATACCATGCGCTATTTCATCTGGGCGAGCTTGCTGATGTTGGCCAGCATCATCTCGTTCAGCTACGTGCAAGAGAATGTTGGCTACGACAAGTTCCACGAAATCAGTTGTACCCCCGACACGCCACGGACTTGCGAGCCGAACGGCCGCACAGTGCTGTTGATTCGCACGGTGGGCAAGGAAGTGCCCAAGAAGCCGCGGGTGGACAATATGCGTGTCGAGGTCTACACAACTGAGAACCGACTGGAATCGAGGCTTGACCTGCCGATTTGCGTGATCACCGATGTCAATAATTTCACCTGCCGCGGTTTTTCAAGTGGGAGTTCGAATGGTGACATGCCGCCTTGGCATATGGTCAAGGGGCGGCTCTTCAGCAACAACGGCAATGGGCCAAGAACTAATTACCTGAACGGTTTCGAGTTCTGGACCAACCGGATCACTTTCGGCAACTTTGAGCATTGACCTATCAATATGAATTCAACTGCGCTTAAAATCGGTAATCTGCTCAAAACGACGCTGAAGTGGCTCGCCTTGACCGTGATCCCGCTGTTCATTGTTTTCGTCATCGGCGAACAGATCGAATCAGCCCGGCTTGGAGCGGTGGCTGCCTGCGAAAATGCCAAGGATCAGCCCAACTGCATGCGCCAGCGCGGCTATTTGGCTGCCTCACCGTTCTATCCTGACATTACCCGTCGGGTCATTGGTGGATATGCCAAGTTGCTTGGTGGCGCGCTCGGCGCGACTTATGCGCCGCCCCCACCTCCGACGGAAGAAGATTCGAAGTGAACGCCTGCCGTGCATCGTGGGTGCTGGTCCTGGCGCTGGGTCTGAGCGCCTGCTCGGACTACGACAAGGCCCGCAATGCCTATGAGGGTGGCGACTATCCGCTGGCCATTCAGCGTTTTGATGCCTTGGCCAGAATCGGCAATTCTCAGGCTCAATATGACTTGGCGCAGATGTACTTCCAGGGCATTGGTACGCCGAAAGATTCAGACCTTGGTTGGTATTGGCTGCTTTCGGCCGCCGGCACCGGCAATGTGGCGGCGATGGTGCAGTTGGGGGCCTTGTTCGAGAGCGGCGTGGGCGCGAGCCGCGACTATGCAACGGCAGCGCAGTGGTACATGCGGGCGGCGCAGCGTGGCGACCCGATCGGGCGCTTCAACCTGGCCCTGATGTACTTGAAGGGTATCGGCGTCCCCAAGGACGATGTAGCTGCTCTGGCCTGGTTCCGCTTGTCTTTGAAGAGCGGTAGTGCAGCGGCGCGTGACCGTGCAGACGACCTCGAACGACAGTTGACGAAGGAAGAAGTCAGGCGTGCCAATGAACTCGTCGACAGCCTGGATCAGCCGGTAGCCAAGTAAGTCATGGCTGCCGATGAGGGAAGTGGCGAACGCACTGAAGAACCCAGTGGCAAAAAGCTCGCCAAGGCGAGTGAGGAAGGGCGCTTCCCGCAGTCGCGCGACCTGAGCTTCCTGCTGCTGCTGGCGATTGGCGCCGTGGTGGTCTTGATGCTGGGCGGCAGCATCATGGCCGCGACGGCAAGGATGATGACCGAGGCCTTGCGCTTCAATGGCCAGGAGGATGCTTACGAGCATCTGGCGCGCTGGGCTTCCGGACCGTTGCAGGATTTCGCCCTGTGGCTATTTGTCTTCATTGGTTCGGCCTTTGTCGGCGGGCTGTTCGGTCCGCTGGTCCTGAACAAGATGCAGTTCGTGTTCTCCCCGCGAGGTTTTGATTTCAGCAAGCTCGACCCGATCGTCGGTTTCGCTCGCATGTTCACATTGCGCAATTTCTTCATGCTCGGCAAAGGTCTGGCGGTGACGCTGATCGTGCTGATTGCCGGCATCGGCTTTTTTCTCTATCAGCGTGACAGTCTGATGCTGTCGCCTTCAGCCTCGGTCACGGCCAGCGTGGCGCGCTTGGTGTCAGTGTTGGGCAATGGCTGGCTGCTGCTGGCGGCGGTCGTCTTGCTGATCGCAATCGCTGATGCGACCTTCCAATGGGTGTCCTTCCACAAGGACATGCGCATGACCAAGCAGGAGCAGAAGGACGAATCAAAGGAGAGCGAAGGCTCGCCCGAGATCAAGGCCAGACTGCGGGCAATGCAGCGGGCTGCATCGCGCCGGCGGATGATGAGTGCGGTCGAGAAGGCCGATGTGGTGGTCGTCAATCCAACCCACTACGCGGTCGCGCTGCGCTATGACCGCGACCGCATGAATGCGCCAACGGTGATTGCCAAGGGTGTTGACGAGGTGGCTCTGCGCATCCGTGAACTCGCTGGTGTCCATGGCGTGCCGCTGGCTGAATCACCGCAACTGGCGCGCTGGTTGTCAGCCAATGTCGAGCTCGGCGCCAGCATCCCGCCGACCTTGTACGCCATCATTGCCCAGTTATTGGCCTGGGCTTATGACAGCCGGGATGGCGGCGTTTCAGCCTTCTCCAAGATGCCGGATTTTGATTCGGCCGTGGCTGAATTGACTTGATTGAGAGTCGCGGGCAGCCTTGCTCGTTTGATTCGACAGGCTGTTTTGCAGACCTGATTCCTGGCCAAGCAACGAAAAGCCGGCAGACGCCGAAGCGCCCACCAGCCTTGGATCAACTCGCCCGATCTGCTGCCGCGATGCGGTCCTGCTCGATTGTCAGTTGTTGCCAGACCTGTCGCTCCAGCGCCGTCGTTTCATCGGTTCTAGCCAGCAGTTCGTCGAGCTTTGCCCGGTCGGCCAGTTCGGTTACTTGCTTCATCTGGCCAAGCAAGAGACGGAACTGCTCGAGGGCGATGCGCGGCTTTTCCTGCACCAACTCATACGGGATGCCACCCTGTTGCGCCTTGTCAGCATCACGCTGTTTTCGCGCTCGCTCCAGGATCCGCTGGACTTCGTCAGCCGACAGGTTCAGTCGCGCAGCTTCGCGATCGATGGTGTGCTGCTCGTCTTCGGAGATCGTTCCGTCCTCGAGCATCTTGTAAAGCTCTTCCTGCATGGTCTCGCGGTCGATGCGCAATTGGTCATTGAAGGCCGACGACAGCACCGCGGCAGGCACAGCGAAGATGCCGATGCCCAGCAAGGCCAGCACAACGGTGATCATGCGGCCAGCCGGTGTGACTGGCGAGATGTCGCCGTAGCCAACGCTAGCCAAGGTGATCACCGACCAGTAGATTGACTGGGGAATATTCTCGAACTTGTCGGGTTGCGCGTCATGCTCGAACAGATAGCCCAGACTGGCAGCCAGCACGACCAGCAGCATCATGATGAAGGCGGAAGCTCCGATCACCGGGCCTTCGCGCTTCATTGCGTTCATCAGCGTCTGCGTGGCACCGGTATAGCGGGTCAGCTTCATCAGCCGCATCAGGCGGAAGACCCGCAAGAACCGCAAGTCGAACAACTGGTGCAGGATGGCTTCGAGAAAGAAGGGCACGATCGCCAGGAAGTCGATCACGGTCGTTGGTGTCGTGGCATATCGGTAGCGCCCGGCCAGCCAATGCTTGAACTTAGGATGCTCGACGCAGGAGTAAAGCCGCATCAGGTATTCGAAAGTGAAAATCGAAACTGCCACCGCGTCGAGAATGACGAATTCGAGCGCCAGCACGCGGTAAACCGATTCAACCGATTCCATCACGACGGCGATGACTGAAATCATCACCCAGATGACGATGAACATGTCGAAGAAGGAATGCAGTTTGCCGCCGAATTCGCTCGGTGCGACCAGGGCAAAGACTTGCTGGCGGAAAGTCCTGCCACGGTTCAGTTCGCGGAACTCCTGGATCGCAGGGATCAGCACGCGGAACAACTTGAACAAGCGCATCAGCCGCAGGACTCGGAGGATCCGCAGATCGGCACCCTGGGCCATGAAGAATGCCGCGTAAAAAGGCAGGATCGCGGCCAGGTCGATCAAGGCATAGAGGCTGAACACGTAACGCAGCCGCGGGAACCTGCTGCGCGAAAATTCGCTGTCTTCCGGCGCCAGGTAGAGGCGCAGCAGGTACTCGACCGAGAACACCGCCAGCGAGAACATGTCGAACCAGTGGAACCACATCTTGTAGCCGTCATAAATTGCCGGCACTTGCTCGAACAGCATCGCCAGCATATTGGCGATGATCAGGGTGGCAATGTTGCGGTCGAATTTGGCCCGCAAGTTGTCTTTGATGTCGGGATCCAGCAGCCAGCAATAGATCAGGCGCCGTAGCGGCAGTTTGGGTGGCAGTTCTGCCAATGTAGTGGGAAACATCGCGGGCTCCAGAATAGGATTTGGGTCAGAACTTCAGTTCGGCAACGCTCAGGGTCATGAAGCCCCGGCCGCAGACTGAAATCCTCAACAGCACTTCGTCGTGCAGCGAGTCATGGTCAGCGATCGGCGCATAGGCGATCACCTGGGTCGTCCCGCTGATACCGACCATGCCTTTCTCGACGATGATGGCGCCCATGGTTGGCAGCGAATTGCGGTCGCATTTGCCGGCGAACGCCAGTGAACTCGGGTCCAACGGATTGAGGAGGCCTGCCATCTCCTGGCCTGGTGCCTGCAAGGCTTGCAGGCAGTCATGCCAGTTGTAGCCTGGGGCTTTACTGCCAGCCTCTTCCGGGGAAGCATCAGCTGCGACTTGGATCTTTCGTGGACCACGGCTGCAGACAATCGGCTCAGTCGGTTTGCCAGCTTCACGCAATTGCTGCCCGGCTTCAAGCCAGGATTGGAATTTTGTTGCCGAGATCCGCATGCCCTCGACCTTTTCGGTCTCCATGTGGTTGTGGTGGCCGAGCAGCAGCACGGTGCCGATCATCCCCAGCAGAAACACCACAAAGACAAGATCGAAGGTCCTAAAGTAGCGCGGACGTTGCGTTTTTTGCTGATCAGTCATCTTCAGTCCTGGTTTAAATTGCGGGAGGATTGGTTTGGAGTGCCGCGGCCATGCCCGTGGCTGCCACGCGATCACCGGGCTGCAGATCAGCCACGCCACGCTCGACTTTCTGCAGCCGCTGTTCCATGTTCGGAATCTGTGCCATCGGTCCGGCTGCATCGCTGAGGCCTTGCCGGATGCGCTGCTCGACATCGCCGCGCATCGTATCGACCCGGCGCTGCATCGACCTCAGCTCTAGGAACAGAATGAACGACAGGGCCAGCAGGGCCAGCACGATGATCAGCAAAAATGTTTCCATATGAATGATTCTTCCAATGATTTTTGGCCACGCTTCCCGACGCTCATCGAAAGGATCACAGGCATCGCTATTGCAAGCTTGCGAAAATATCAGCAGGACTTCAGAGGTCCGAATGCTAAAACTAATATAATCGTTTTACATTGTATACAGCTAATTCTCCGTTAATGTACGCCCGGCATGCAGATTTGTACAGCCGTTGACGATCAGCCGGGGTCGGGGCAATGGAATCGCCAGCCTGTAGGCCTGGCCAGGCGCTGGCGATTGTCAGTTTTGAACTGGTGCTGGAGCGGAGAGGGCTGCGGTGGAACGACCCATTGGCTGCGATGAACGGCATTGAAATGCCCATCGAATGGCAATTACAGGTCAATTTAACAACGGAATTTGTAGGGTTTCACTCGCCATGAAAGTATTCTGGCTGGCCATGCTCCGCTGGCCCACGGTGGCACTGATCGTCTGGGCCTGTGCCTGGGCCTTGCGGATTGGATTGCTGCATGCCGGGGCTGGCAATGGCGTGGCCACTGGCGCAGCGGTATGCGTAGGCTTGCTGGCGATTGCGTTGGTACAGGGGCGCTGGCGCAGGGCCATCATGGCGCTGGGGTTTCCGCTGTCCTGGCTGCTGGTCTTGCCGGGCAGCCAGCTGCCTTCATGGCTCTGGCTGCTGCTGCTGCTGGCCTTGTTCGTGGTTTATCCACTGCGGGCCTGGCGCGATGCACCCTGGTTTCCAACACCAGTGGATGGTTTGCAAGGTCTGGCGGAAACTGCTCAACTGCAAGCGCCACGCATTCTGGACGCAGGCTGCGGCAGCGGCGCCGGTTTGATGGAACTCAGGGCTCAGTATCCTGACGCCGAATTGGTCGGCATCGAATTGAGCGTCTGGCTCTGCCTGCTCTCCTGGTGGCGCTGCAGGCGCTGGGCCCGCATCAGTCGTGCTGACCTCTGGAAGATGTCTTGGGCGGATTACCAGATGGTCTATATCTTCCAGCGGCCCGAGACTTTGGCGCCGGCCCTGGAAAAAGCGCGAAAAGAAATGCGCCCAGGCAGTTGGCTGGTCAGTCTCGAGTTTTCAGCCGCTGGGCTGGCGCCGACCAAGGTCCTGCAAGGCGCGGGTCGCAGACCGGTATGGATGTACCAAATGCCTGAGCCGGTTGGCCGGTCGCGTCATAAACGCAACTGATCAGGCGCGCTGCCTTGTTTGCATCAAGCCGTCGATATAGCCGCCGAGGCGCTGGAACGACAAGGGTTTGCGGTAGCAGAGCGTGGCTTCATCAAGCCCGCCGCGGGCCTTGATTTCTTCGTCGGAAAGCCCGGTCACCACCAGGATCGCGGTCTCGGCAAGGTCAGATGAGCCGCGCAAGGTCTTGATCAGGTGGAAGCCATCGAACGGCTCCATCGCCAAATCGGTGATCACCAGATCGGGGCGGCGCTGTGCAATCGCCAGCAAGGCCGCCGCGCCATCGCCAGCGAAGTAGAGGTTCACGCCACTGCCCCATTCCGACAAAGCCTTGGTATAGGCCTTGATCATGGTGGCATTGTCTTCAACCACCAGCACTTGCAGCCGGCCATTGTTGTCACCGGTCGGACTCGCCATGCCCGAACGCTTCAGCGAGGTCACACTATTGGCTGAAATCCGCCGATGCCCGCCCTGGGTTTTCCAGGCCCGCAAGGTGCCGGCCTCAACCATCTTCTGGATCGTGCTGACCGACACGCCCAGCAAGGCTGCGGCCTCTTTGGTGCCGATATAAGGCTCTGCAGCGGAAATGATTGATTCCGCGCGTGACTTGGGTCTTGCCATTTGCTGCTGCTCCTCAGTCTGGATTACTGACCGATCAACCCATACGAGCCACCGGCGGTTTAACGTGTAATGCGTTGAATTTGTTAAGTTTTAATATACAGGCAGAAACATCGTTTGAATTGCCAAGCATCAAATATCCTGCCACGCCAGCGGCACTTCATCACGGTTTTGGCTGCTGGTTTTGAAAACCAAGTGTTTCCGCAACAATTGGTTCTTCAGGTTGTCGCCGTCAGTTCAGGCTTGGGCTTCGACTGCGCTGGCGATCAGCGCATCGCTCTCGTCGCGGCTCAGCCGTCGCGTGATGCGGCTGCGGCGCCTGGCTTGCGGAGTTTTTTCCGGCTTCGACAATTCCAGCAGGTCCTCCAGATCCTCTGCCGTGATCTGCTGCAGGTAAAGGAAGAAGCGCCGGTCCGCGCTGTGCAGCATCTTGCTGTCAAGCGCAAACAAGGCCGGCATGATCAGCGCCCGCCGCTGCGCCTCGAGCAGTTGCGCATAGATCCGACTCAATCGGGTCGAATCGGGCTCGAGTGGCGCAGGCTGCAAGCTGCTCAGCAATTCATGACTGCAGGCTTCGAGGCTGACCGAGTCGCTACCTGCTTGCGCTGCTGCATGCAATTGCCGCACGGCAAAGCCAGCCAGATCGATCTGAAATGACTCGATCGCAGCCTGCCGATGCTCCAGCAACTCGGTGCGGCCCGCCGCATCGATTCGCGCCGAGCGGCCGTCGGAGAAGGGCTGGCCGGTGACCGGGTTAATGTTGCTGCTCGCGGCCTGGTCGGCCGCTGACAAGGCTTCCACATCGAAATCCGGGTTCGAACTCAGCACCGCCTTGACCGTCAAACCCTGATAGCTGATGTAAGCGTCTCGCTGCGCCAGCAATCCCTGCATTCGCGTCACCATGCCGCGCCCGAAGCGCGCCAGCACCAGTTGCTGCAGCGCCGCGCCGTCGTCGCTGCGGCCAGGCCACGGTGCGGCGATCAAGGCGCGGAACAAGGACACATCGCCTCCTGACAGCGCCAGCGCTTGGTCGAGGCGGTCTTTGCGTAACGCCGCATCGCCTTTCACCTGAGGCGACTTTGCAAACAGCGCGCTGAGTTCCAGGTTCGACCAGCACGGCACCTGGATCTCCTGGATCCGCCCAGCCAAGGCCGGTTCCTTTTCTTCGAGATAGTCGGCGTCGGCCCATTCACCGACGATGACGAAGCGGACCCTTGACCGCTCGGAGAAGCACACCAGGTCGAACAGCAGGTCCTGCTGCGTGTCAACATCGAGCAGCTGGAAATTATTCAGGACCAGATAGATCGGGCGGCCCAGGCGGGCGATCAGGTGGGCGACCTCGGACGGATTTTTCAAGTCGATGCTGACCGATTCCATCACCTGTTCGGCCTCGCCCTCAGCGCCGATGTCGACGCCGGTACCGAGCAAGCTCATCTTGATGGTGGCGCTGCCCTTGCCGCGTCGTTTCGACGAGACCAGCACCGAATAGCCCAGACTTGCCAGAACGAAACGGTAGATTTGCGAGCGATTGAGCTTGGGTCGGCAGTCGACATAGATTGACCCCGACTCTTTCAGGCAGAGGTTGAGCAGCGTGGTCTTGCCCTGTCTGGGCGGTCCGTAGAGCATCAGGTTGGCGCCCGACGCGAGTCCGGCCTTGATCTGGGACTCGATCGCCGGG
>Ga0114978_10005384_pt1 | contig 10224 bp, 10 predicted proteins | sample S_140212_EF_Meta_FD_87027 | JGI IMG/M metagenome (GOLD analysis project Ga0114978, IMG submission 87027) | Freshwater microbial communities from Lake Simoncouche, Canada to study carbon cycling - S_140212_EF_MetaG | ecosystem: Environmental > Aquatic > Freshwater > Lake | place: Lake...
GACGCGATCTCAGGCTGGAAATGCGAGGGAAAGGCTACGAGATTGCCCGCAATAAATCGGAGCTGGAAAACACCCCTGCTTGGAAGGCACCCCGGCTGCTGGGAATTTTTTCCTCCGGAAACCTCGCCTTTGCCGATGAGATTGAATCGGCCGGCTCACAGCCCTCGCTGGCGGAGATGGTCCAGCAAGCCATTCAACTTCTGCAATACAACCGCAAGGGTTATCTGCTTGTCGTGGACGCCGGGCTGGTGGGAAAAGCGGCCACCCAAAACGAGGGTGAGCGCATGCTCCGCGAACTCCTGACCTTGGATAAGGCCGTGGCCGCAGCCATAAGCTATGCGGGGGAAAACTCGCTCATTCTGGTCGCCGGCAAACAAAATATCGGCGGCATGAAGCTCAACGGATATCCTTTCCGCAACGACCGGGGCGTGGCCGTGGTCGGCATCAACTCCCAGGGAATTCCATCCATCACCTGGTCCACGGGTCCAGGTTCACGCTCTCAACCGCAGACAACCGACCAGGCCCCCTCCCCGGCCAACGAACCATCCGCCTATCCCACTCCAGCGGCTGTGGGAGTCGCCGAGGATGGCCTCATCGTCGGTTCCGGGCCCGGTTCGGAATTACTGCAAGGCTTCAAAGACAACACCGATGTCTTTCGGGTTGTGGCGGAAGGTTTGTAAGCCGCGCCATGGAGGCCTGTTCTACGCTTTTCCGGCCTCGACGTAACTCGCCTGCAAATCCGACAGCACGCGGTTGAGGATTTCCTGTTCCTGACCGGAAAGATTGCCGCGGGTTTTTTCCCGGATCATTTCCAGCTGGTCAATGAAAAGCCTGGCCGGTTCGAGATGAACCTCGGGGTTTCCTGTCTGAGGGTTGGGCACTTTGCCGAGAAAAAACGCAGCCTGCTGAGCCTGCATCATCACAAACTCGATGAAGCGCTGGGCGGTCTCTCCGGAATGAATGGATGCTTGAACCTCGGCCATGGCTCAGGATTGAGGCGCCGGAGTTTGCGTGGCGGCGGTTTTTTCCGGAGGGCGGACAATGACCTCCACCCGCGCGGGCGTATTGAGGTATTTGCCGGTCGCGCGGCGGGCGTCTTCGAGCGTCACGGACTCGATCTGTTCCTTCCGCTTGAGATAGTTGTCGAATCCGAGGCCCATCAACTCGTCCCCAGCGACGCTGGCAGCGAAGGCGGAGTTGCTTTGATTGCAGATGGCTTCCGATCCCAGGAGCTTTTTCTTCGCGCGGGCCAGTTCCTCGGGGGTGAGACCGTCTTTGGCCAACTTGTTGATCTCGTCGGTGAATTCCGCCGTCACCTTCTCGACTTTTTTCGGATCCGTGCCGAGATAGAAAACAAAGCATCCCGGAGCCAGCCCGTTGAAATTTCCCGATCCGACAAAATACGCCAAACCGAGTTGCTCGCGAATGCGGTCAAAAAACCGTGATCCGAGATCGTTGGAGGCCTCGCTGATCAGTTCGAGCGCAGGGCGGTCCGGGCTGAGGATATCCACGCCGGAAAAGCCCACCATGACGATAGCCTGTTGTTTGTCGCGCTCCTCCACCGCATTGATGGCCGCCGTGAGAGCCACCGGGGCCAGCGGCGCGGAGAAGGCGAGTTCCCCGGCGGGAAGCTCACCGAAATTTTTCTCGACCAGCTTGCGAACCTCCTCGGCGTTTACGTCGCCAAAGACGGCGAGGACTCCGTTTTTCGCGACAGTATATTGATCGTGAAAGGCCCGCAAATCTTTTGGGGTGATTTTGCCGACCGATGCGGGACTTCCCAAGCTGCGCAGGGCATAGGGATGAGTGCCGAAAACTTTTTCGCGCATGGTATTACGAGCCACGGTGGTGATTTGTTCATCCTCGGCTTTAATCCCGGCAAGCTGGCTCTTTTTTTCCAGTTCGACTTCCGACTCCGGAAAGGTGGGATTCCTCAGCACGTCGGCCATGAGATCGAGGCCAAGCCTAAGGTCGGGCTTCATCACCTCGATGGACGCGCTGAAACTATTATAACCGCTGTCCGCACCAATGCTGCCGCCGGCGCTTTCGATTTGATCCGATATCTGCGAGGCGCTGCGGCTCGTGGTGCCCTTGAGCATGCTGCGGGAAAGCAGTTTCGTGATGCCGTTATTCTCCGGAGTTTCCGCCAGCAGGCCGCTACGGAAGGCCGCCGTGATGGAAACCACCGGCAGCTTGGCGTTTTCGCAAACGAGCAAACGAAGGCCATTGGATAATACGAATTTTTTGACCGCGGATTTTTGTTCCGCAGCTTGCGCGTCGGCCGCCTTCGGAATCGATCCGATGGGATTGAGCGATGTGACATTGAGGCGGTCATCGCGCAGATATTCACGGGCCACGCGCTGAAGATCGGCCGGCGTGACCCGGGCAATCGCGTCGAGGTAGTCCTTGCTGAAGTTGGGAGTTTTCGCCAGCAGCCAGCTGGAACCGAGATCGGAGGCCTTGCCCCGCACTGTGCCCAGACTTTTGATCTGACCGGAAAGCATGGAACGCCGCGCCTTGTCGAGTTGCGCCTGGGCCGCGCCGTCTTGCTTGATCTTCCCGACCAAAGCGAGCACTTCTTTTTCGACTGCAGTCCGCTTGTCCGGATCACTCACCGCATCAATGACAAAAATGCCATCGGTTTGCAGCGAGAAAATCCCCGCGTCAATATCGTGAGCCAGGCCCAGTTTCTCACGAATCTGTTCGTTCAAAATCGAACTGCGTCCGGACCCCAGCACGCTGCCGAGCAGATCAAGCGCCGGAATGTCGGGATGGGATTGACCGGGAATCCGCCAGGACAGGGAAAGCCGGGTCAACTCGGTAGCAAATTCCTCATTCATTTCCCGGCGTCCGATTTGCTCGGGCTCGCTTTCAATAAAGACCGGTCCGAGGGGTTGGCGCGGCTGATCTTTGAAAGCCTCCTCGAGTTGCGCGTGGATTTTTTCCGCAGCCACGTCGCCCACGATGACAAACGTCAGATTGTTCGGCACATAACGCGCCTTGTAATAGGCCATCACATCAGCGCGCGTGAGCTGATTATACACGTCGAGGTAGCCGATGACCGGATGCCGGAACGGGCTATCGGAAAAAACCGTGCGCAACATGAGTTGCGAGCTTTGGCGGCCCGGATCATCGAAGCCCATGGCGAACTCGCGCCGGATGACCTCTTGTTCCTTGCTGTATTCCTTTTCCGGCAACTGGGAATGCATCATGGCATCGGCCAGAATATCCACCGCTTCAGCCGCGCCATCCGAGGGCACATCAATCCAGTAAACGGTGCGGTCGAAACTTGTGTAGGCATTGACGTAGCCGCCGCGATCCTGAATCTGCTTGGCGATCTCGCCGGCGCCGCGCTTTTCCGTGCCCTTAAAAAGCATGTGTTCAAGGATATGCGACAGGCCCGCCCCCAGCCACTTGCCCTCCTGGATACTGCCCGTTCCACACCAGGCCTGCACGCTGGCCACAGGCGCGCTGTGGTCTTCCTCGACGATGATGGTGAGACCATTTTTGAGTGTGAAAATCTTAGCTGTGCTGTCGGGCAGCACAGGGCTTTCAGTATGGGCACGGGAATCTTTGGCTGGCGCGTGGGCAATCATCATAAAGGTGAAAAGAACGGAGAAAAGCGGCTTCATGCTTTCCTTCCGACAACCGCAGGGCCGGTTTCGCTCAAATTCACGGGTTCCGGACGGAACGGTGAGACAAAAGCTTCCTGAAAATCATAGACCGCGCGAAAGCTTTCCTGCGTGTCTTCATCCGTCTTACCGAAGATGCCGATCCGCACGAGATTGAAAACCATGTTGCCGACATCCTCGCAGGAGCGGACGCCCCAATACGCGAAGACCGTCACGGCCATGGGGCCGCATTCCTGCAAGCCGTGCAGCCGGAAACCATCGAGAAATTCCGCCGCACTGACGTGGACGGCGAGGTCTTTTTTCGACTTTTTCCGCCGCTTGAGAGTCACAGCCAGCGCTTCATTCAGAAACGCGTATGCTTCGGGCTGATAGCGCGAATCCTCAGCCACAATTTTTTCAACGGCTTCCTGAAATCCAATCGTTTGCATGAAAATTAAGGGCGGCCCTCCGCCGTCAGCGGAGCCAGGGCCTGGACGGAGCGCCATTGCTTGATGCCGAGCCCGGCGCCAAAGGACACCAGCACGAACGCCACCAACATTTGTTCCCGGCGGGTAAGAAGAATCATGGCGATAAAATACCGATGTACGGCATTCCTGCAAGTGCGCAGGACAAATCACCAGCCCCGGGATTCCAAGTCGTCCAACTGGCGGCTGATGGCGTCGGTGCGTTGGAAAACTTCTGCCGTGCCGTCCCGGCCGGTCGTTGCCTCAAATTGCAGGCTCGGCGTGTTGAGTTGCGAAGTCTCGAACCAGTTCATAAAATCCGTAATGGCCTCGGCTCGCGTCACCACCGCCTTTTGCAACTCCTGATTTTTCCGGATGCGCTTGTCCGAATTTTTGCCAGGTTTTTCGGCAAGCTGCGAGGCGATGAGCCGGTATTCCTCCACAATCGGCCGCAGGATCGGATGGGCCCGCAGTTCCAGCCGCAGCAAATCCTCCGACTTTTGTTGCAGGATAAAGCGGCCGGCCTGCCCCCGCGCGATGAGTGGCAAAGCCTCGGGGCCTGTCACGATTCCCGCCTCCGGTTTTTTAATATCCTTCGGCGCGGAAATCCCCAGCAGCAAGGCAAGCTGATTTTGCGTTTCCACCATGCTGAACGGTTTGTTGCGATCGGACGCCGCCGCATTGGCCAAAGAGAGCGTCCACATTTTGGAAAGATTCGTTGGCTGGGCGGCCAGTTCGGGAAATTTTTCCAGAAGTTTTCCCGCATCGGTGGAACGGATTGCGGGCAGACTGGAAAGATATTGCTCCAGATGGGCCGCGCCGTCGGGCAGACCGAGGAAGGCCCGTAGCAGGGCCATGGCCTGCGCCCGATACACCGCGCGGGAGGTGGGATCGAGAGACTCCGGCCGCAATTTCAAAAACACCTCAAGTTTGGGCGGGGGGCCGCTTTTGACCAGCATCTCAAAGAGCCCGGCGGGAATGCCCTCCTCGCGCGCAAGGGCATTCGCATACAATCCCTCCAGCAGCCATGCGGGCGGCTGGGAGACCACCTTGCCGGCCTTGGGCGGCGCCTTGCGGCAGGCATATTCGAGAGCCAAAGCGCGATAGACCTCGATGTCGAATTCCGCGCCTTTGACCAACGAGGGGTCATAAATATCAATCTGCACCTTCAACTCACCCCCGTCGCTCTCGTAAACATTGGTCGCCCAACGCGGCGAGTCCGGCAGGCGGGTGGAGACCACTTGAATGATGATGGGCGCTTTCCAATCATCCTCCAGCTGGAACTGGCGCAACCATTCCCCTTTCAAATCCTCGGCCTTCCGGGCCAGCCGCGAGCGCACTCTTCCGTCAGGATAATAAATAATAAACTGCTTGGACGAGCTGATCGAACGCGGGATCGGCCCGGCCATCGGCGCGATTTTCGGCGTGTTCTCCGCCAACACCGCCGTGGTCAGCAAAGACACCGCGACGAACAGCCCCGACCGCATCAGCGTCCCGGCGACTTTGTCCCCGACCAGCTCAGCTTGGCCACCCCCGGCACGAAGGTCACATTGCTTGCCTTGCGCAAGAGATCGGCCGCATCGGAAAGCGAGGCGATGACCGACTCAAGATTTTGTTGCAGGTAGGAAAGCAGATGCACATTAAGACGCATGCGGCCAATTCCGCCTCCCGTCACCCGCATGGTGACAGTTTTTGCCCCGCTGACCTCATCAGCTCCCGCTTCGGGCACGAAGGTCAGAGACAGGAAGACCGGCCAGCCGCGGAACCGTTGCTCGACAAAAAACTGCGCGTCCCCATTTCCCATCACGACAAAGGCGCGCTCGAACTGCCCGCTGAAAATCGAGCCGCTCTGGGCCGCGAGATCCGGGACGATGTGGGTGGCGAGATAGTTGTTCGCCTGATCCTGGGTAAGATCCAGCGCGCGGGGATAAATGGTTGCCGAGAACGCCTTGATCCCTTGAAAAAGTTTGCCCGCCTGAGCCGCATTCCCCGGCTTCGCATCCGGGATGCCGTCCGGCTTGCGCGCCATCTGCACAACGGCAGCCAGCAGTGCGGAGATAATCGCCAGGAAGATAAGGCCGCGAAGAAATTTCCGGAGCAGCTGGCCCAGAGCATCCCCGCCCGGAAACGAGAACCTTTTCTTTTTAGCAGTCGGCCGGCCCGCCACGGGAGTATTTCCCGCGATCACCGGCCCCGTTCCCTCCGGGCGTTCCAGACGCATGCCGCAATTCTGACAAAAGACGCGGGTCACGTCATTTTCATGACTGCATTGGCTGCATGTCAGCATGACTAGCCCTTGGAAGGTTTCGCAGGTTTCGCAGATTCGGCCGGTTTGACTTTTTCCGTGCCCGCCGATTTCGAGGATTCCCCGCCGCCGGACGCACCGGAGTCTTTCTTCGCCGCCTGCTTGTAGCCCTCGCTCCGGTAGTCGGTGATATAAAAACCGCTCCCCTTGAAAATCAGGCCGGCACCCGTGCCGATCAGGCGTTTCACCTTGCCTTTGCACTTCGTGTTTGGGCAGGTCTTCAGGAGGTCGTCCTTCATGGACTGGAAAACATCAAACGTCTTTCCGCATTTCGCGCATTCGTATTCGTAGGTTGGCATGGTCCGCATTGCCTTTAACAAACTCCTTCCCATTGCGCAAGTGGCACTGTGAAAAAGCTCCGCGTCCGGGCGGGAGCCGCGCAGCCAGCTTGACGTTTTCGCAAAGTCTGTTTCTTTACACGCCCATGAGGAAACCGGGCCGTCACATCCTTCGCATCACCGCCGCCGCCTTCGCGTTTGCGCTGGGAGCCTGTGCCAATTACGACACTCGCCTCACCAGCCATGGCGTCAAATACCTCGGCACAGGCACCACGGTTATTGACCCCTCGAGCAAGGAAAGCCTCGCCCTCAAAAAATCCTACTGGGACGGCGAAGGCACGAATGGCAGTCCCTCTATCGTCATCAATCTCTCCAAACAAACCGCCTCCTTCTATCGCGATGGCCGCTTGGTTGGCGTCTCCGCCATCTCCAGCGGACGCGAGGGCCACGACACTCCTGCCGGCACCTGCAGCATTATTCAAAAGGATCTGGATCACCGCTCCAACCTCTACGGCGATTTTGTGGACGCCTCCGGCACCGTCGCGGTCAAAAATGTGGATGCCAAAAAAGACATCCCGCCCGCCGGCACCAAATTCGTCGGCGCCAGCATGCCCTTCTTCATGCGCCTGAACAATGGGGGGCTCGGCATGCATCAGGGCTTCCTGCCCGGGGTTCCAGACAGCCATGGCTGCATCCGTATGCCCGAGAAAATGGCCAAAATCTTTTGGGCGAACGCTCCCCTCGCCACTCCCGTCACCATAGTCAATTAGCGCGCGGCGGCTTAGCGAGGGAGAGGAACGGCGGAGCGCCGATGCGGCGGGGGGCGTTCTTGATTGAAGAAATCCGCCAGCTCCGGCTATCGGGAACTCGTCTACGACACGGCGGCATGAACAAATGGCGCTAAGTTAAGAGGTGGTTTGGACAGACCTGCCAGCTCGGAATCTCTGCCCTACACCGACAAATGATTAAGAGGCTCTATGTCCGGGCGGGAATTTCCGGGCCGCGGCGCGCAGTCATCTCCAGAAAAACGCTCGGACTTACGTCCCCCGTCTCGACATGCGCGCATCGAGAGCAGCCTGTAGATGGCGATCCTGGTGGCGGCCAGCGTGAAAGGCCAATTCGCCGGCAAACGGACCACCAAGCGACCGCATTCCTCAATCCGGTCTGGCTGACGGCTTTGGAATCAAGGCAAAGAGGGACAATCGGGAATACCGAAGAAAAATTCGCTGCCGCCGCCAGGGACATCCCGCACGACGATGGAACCGCCGTGGGCTTCGACGGTCAGCTTGCAAAACCGCAGAGCAAGTCCAAACGATGAACCGCTTTCGCCCCGCGCAGTGCCTTTTTGATACCTCCCGAAAATCTGCGCTTTTTCTCCGTCGGGCACACCAGGGCCGTTGTCGGACACGCTGAAGCGGCAGCCTCCGCCGGAACCGGCCGGATTTTTTTCAGCGCGCAGAACAATCTTGCTGCCGCGGGGACAGTATTTCACGGCGTTGGCAGTCAGGTTCATCAAGACGCGGGAAAGAAGGGCCTCCTCGGCCATGAGCTGGACATCAGCAACGGGATAGACCACCGTGAGATCGTGCCCGGCTTCATCGGCCAGGGGTTTGGTGAGCTGAAAAACATGCCGCAGCAAGGTGGAGACGGAGAAGGGCTTCAGGGTCAGTTCGCCGGACTCGATGCGATTGACCTCCAGCATGTCAGTCAGCATACCGAGCAACTGCTCTCCGCCATTTTGCGCGATCGCGAACGTCTCCTTCTGTTCGGCATTCATTTCAGCGCTGCCTTCAAAAAGTTCCAGACTCGTGATCACGGCTGCGAGCAGTGTTCGCATGTCGTGCACGAGCAGGTGCAGCACCTCATCGCGCTGTTTTTCCGCCAGGAGCAAATCCCGCATGTTTGCCCGCAGCGCGGTGGTGCCGTTGCGCAGGCGGATCTCGTTGAGCACAGCCTGGTTGATGGATTCCAGGATGGCCAGATCCTGCTCGCTCCACTCCCTCGGATGTCCGCTGATAGCACAAAACGAGCCGAGGACAAAGCCGTCATCTGTCACAATGGGAACACCAAGATAAGCCTGGACCCCCAGATCGGAAACGGCGCCGTTCTCGCGAACGAGAGGGTCCAAACGGGCGTCGGTCACGCGAAGGAGTTTCCCGCTGGTGACCACATACTGGCAAAAGGAATGGCTCAAAGGCGTCTGCCGCAGCGTGCCATACGGTTCGGGCAGACCGGTCGCGCTTTTGAAAAACTGCCGGTCGGCATCCACCAGCGACATGATTGAGACCTCGCACCGCAACGCCATGCTCACGAGACGGGTGAAGCGGTCGAAACTAGCCTCGAGCGGACTATCCAGCAACCCGGTTTCCTTAAGGGCAGTCAAGCGGTTGGGATCATCCAAGGCCTGACCGCGTAGACTGCTTGGAAGCGTGGATGCCATCGCGAAGGCACTTATTTCACACATTCCCGATCTGCAAAAGAAAATTGCACGGAAAGATCAGGCGAGGAAGCGGCGGAAGATCCCGATGTGTTTCCCGTGGATCCCGGATACGGGCGATTCTAAGATCCTCGGGGGCATCGGAATCGCCGGCGACGTGCGGGCCAAGCACTCAAGCCGCGTGCGGACTGGCTCCAGCCAAGCGCAGGGCCAGCAGGCCGCGCTTGGGAGCGAAAAGCATGGCCAGAAAAAATTGCGCGCCCTGGACCAGAACGATGCAGGCACCGGTGGCCCCATCAATAAAAAAGCTCACATAAGTTCCCAACACACAGGAAAACACCGCGCTGACAACGGCCAGACAGAGCATCCGGTCAAAACGGTGGGTCAGAAGATACGCCACGCATCCCGGAGTAATAAGCATCGCAATAACAAGGATGATCCCCACGGCCTGCAGCGAGACCACGATGGTAAGCGACAGCACGGATAACAGCACATAAGAAAGCATCGTCGTATTCAATCCGATGCTGCGGGCGTGATTCGCATCGAAACAAAAAATCAGAAGATCTTTTCTCAAGACCAAAATCACAAGGAGAGTCAGCCCGCCGATGACACAGGTCTGCACGATCTGGGCTTGGGAAATTCCCAACAGGCTACCGAAGAGAATATGATTCAAATGCACGTCGGTCTTCACTTTGGTGAACATCACCAGCCCGAGGGCAAAGAGTCCGGTAAAGACAACGCCCATCACCGTATCTTCCTTGACCCGGCTGTTGGCCTTGATAAATCCCGTGGCGACCGCGCAGAGCAGCCCGGATGCAAAAGCTCCCGCCGCAAGGGGCAGCCCCAGAATGTAAGCCAGAATAATTCCGGGCAGCACCGCATGCGAGATGGCATCCCCCATCAACGACCAGCCTTTCAAGACAAGGTAACAGGAGAGCACGGCACAAATCGTCCCGACGAAGGCTCCCACCAACAGCGCTTTGATCATGAAGGAGTAGTGAAACGGCGCGAGCGGATCCTGCAGAAAGAGTTCCAGCGCCTTCATGCCCTTGCCTCCCGATCACTCAGGCCATGGCGGGCGCGCCGGGCCGCCAGCATGCCATGTTTCGGCGCAAAAATTAGCGCGGCC
>Ga0114978_10005387_pt1 | contig 10222 bp, 8 predicted proteins | sample S_140212_EF_Meta_FD_87027 | JGI IMG/M metagenome (GOLD analysis project Ga0114978, IMG submission 87027) | Freshwater microbial communities from Lake Simoncouche, Canada to study carbon cycling - S_140212_EF_MetaG | ecosystem: Environmental > Aquatic > Freshwater > Lake | place: Lake...
AAATAGCCCGCGCCCGGGTCCGCCATGAATGAGCACTCGCCGGGCCAGATCGTAAATCACGCCGTAGGCCGGCTCGCCATTTTCCAATAGCGCCAGGGAGATGGCGCAGTGACTGATTCCATTAACATAATTATTTGTGCCATCGATGGGATCAAGCACCCAGCAAAAGCGGGCGGTAACGGGAATGGCTGTTTCGGTTGGACTAAGCTCTTCGCTAAAAAATTGATCGGCGGGAAATTGAGTGCTGATCGCCGCCTGAATATTTTGGGAGATGGCGATATCAACCGCCGTTACTTTAGTGCCGTCATATTTAAGCTCACTGCGTGCTCGGCCAAATTCGCGATGCATGAGCTCAGTTTCCGCACTCACCGCAGCGAGGGCGGCGGCAATGCGTTGGTCAATTTCGTGGTTGGAAGCGGTTGGGTTCATATAATCAAAGAGCAGCATCCACACCGCCGCTCTGATTCCAAATGGAATCTAGTCCGCCGACCGCGATATTTGATTGTAACCTAGATTTAACCCCTCGCGCTTTGCTTAAGCTGTAAAAGTGTAATGTTGGTTCCATGAATCTTATTCCTCGCTGGGCCACCCTCCTCTTATTGATCGCCGTCATTGATAATACGGCCAGAGCAACTGAAATTTATACTCCGTTCCAGCCGACGATGAAGGTCGGGGCGGCTTACACAATAGCGGCGGCGAAACTCCACCCAACACAATTTGCGGTTGGGTTTCGCGAAGTTGCTTACAAAATGAAAACGATTGACGCAAAAAATGCCGCCGAGCTGAGAGCTTACTTAGAAGACAAGGATGTTCCGGTCGTGATCGGACCTGGCGGCCGACCCTACATGACCGATGGCCATCATACGATTCGGGCGCTGCTCGATTCTCATCAAGCGGATAAAACTGTTTACGGTCATATCTTAGCGAATTGGGCGGAGTTGGAAGAGGCAGTTTTTTGGGCCCAGATGCAGACTCACCATTACACCTATCTGATGGATCAAGATGGGCGCGGACCGCTCGCCCCCAGCTTGCTCCCGACAACGCTGACGGAAATCCAGAGTAACATCTACCGCGGCTTAGGCTGGGCCGTCATGAAAGCCGGCGGCTTCGTTGAGAAAAAAGGGCCGGATGGTTTCTTCCAGGAATTTTACTGGGGAGAATATTTCCGCGCTAAGGTGCGTTGGAATGATGCTGATGATAACGATTTTAAACGGGCAGTTAACGTTGCGGTTGCTCTGGCTCATGAACCCGCCGCGGCTAAACTTCCCGGCTACACTGCGTTGACGCAGCACCCTTGATCATTGCGCCGAGGCTATGACGGCCGCGGTCCGAGCTGATGGCCGGAATGCACCGCGGGCAACGGTCCGCGGGCATTCAATTTATCCAGCACCCCAGCCAGGCGGCGTTTTTTTTCGGCCACTTCGCCAAAAATTTCGAGCTGGCGACTGGGTTGCTCGATACCAGAAAAACGTATACCCACGAGCCGCAATGGCCGTGGCTCAGTCCACGCGGCTTTCAACAACTGCGAGACGAGGGGATAAAATGAGGTTTCCAGATCACTGCCGACCGCCAAGCTGCGGGCGGAGGAACGATCCTCCATCCCAGGATAGCGAATTTTTATGGTGAGAGTTTTGGCCTGTTTTCCCTCTGCCCTAATTTTAGGCATGAGTTCATCGATCATCCGCTTCGTTACTTGTTCGATGAAAGAAAAGTCGCTACTATTATGATTAAAAGTTTCCTGCGTAGAATAGGACTGGGCCACGGCCGCAGTCGGATCGACCGAGTCGGTATCCTCACCTTGAGCCAACGCGAGCAGCGCTGGCCCGGCATCGCCCAAAAGGCGCTGCCGTTCAGCGGCCGACTGCGCGATGAGGTCACTGACCAAGCGAATCCCGGCGTCGGCCAAGCGCGCTTCGGTTATTTTTCCGATGCCGGGAATTACACTCACTTTTAATGGCGCTAGGAACTGCGCCTCGCTGCCAGGGGCGACCAGCGTGAATCCCCGTGGCTTGTAGGCCTTGCTCGCGACTGCCGCGACAAGCTTATTCGAGGCTAGGCCAAATGAAGCCGTCACGCCCAATTGCTCCAGGATACGCTGCTGCAGGGCACGCACCTGTTGCTCAATTTCCGCCGTGGACCTGAAGCCACACGGCCCAAGATCAAGATACCCCTCATCGATCGAATTGCGCTGCACGTACGGGGTCAGCGTTTCGCAGAGGTCGAATAATTGCCGGGAGATTTCACTGTATAGTCCAGCGGTTGGCGGGAGCAAAATCAAGTCGGGGCAAAGCTTGAGCGCTTGGGTCGTCGGCATGGGCGTGTAAACTCCGCAAGCCCTCGCCTCGTAACTCGCGGAAGCAATGATGCCACGCTCGCGACCACCAACGGCACACTTTTTTCCGCGCAAGGCCGGCTGCAATGTCAGCTCGCAGGACACAAAAAAAGCATCTGCATCGAGGTGAACGATGAGCGGCAAGTCCGACATCAGCGTAAAGTAACACTCCGCAAGGCTTGGCCGGTGAGTGACCCCGATGCTTTTTTCAGGCCCGCGATGTCACCCGCATAGACGATATCGCCGCCGGCGGGGCCACCGCCGGGCCCGAGGTCCAGCACCCAATCCGCCATTTGGATGACATCCAAATTATGCTCGATCACGACCAAAGTGTTGCCTGCGTCGCGTAGTTTAAAAAGCAAATCCATCAGTCGCTGGATATCGGTCCAATGCAATCCCGTGGTGGGTTCATCCAGAATATAAAGAGTTAAACCTTGCTCACGTTTACTCAATTCAAGGGACAGTTTAATGCGCTGAGCTTCACCCCCGGAGAGCGTGGTCGCGGATTGACCGAGTTGTAGATAACCCAGCCCGACCGCATCGAGCGTGGCTAATTTTTCCATAATCCGCGGCACCGGGCGAAAAAGCTCTAGCGCTTCCCGAACTGTGAGGGCGAGGACCTCGGCGATGTTTTTCCCATGAAAACGCACTTCCAGCGTTTCACGATTAAAGCGCTGCCCGTCACAACTACCGCACGGTGTGTACGCGTCGGCCATAAACTGCATATCGAGTTTGATTTGCCCATCGCCTTGACAACGTTCGCAACGACCACCCCGCACATTAAAACTAAAGCGGCTCGCTTTATAGCCGCGTACTTTTGCCAGCGGTAATTTAGCGAAAAGTTCGCGCAGCAAATCCAACAAACCGACGAAGCTTGCCGGATTAGAGCGAGGGCTTCTTCCAATCGGCGCTTGATCGACCACGACGGCTTTTTCAAAAAACTCGAGCCCTCGCAAACTGCGATGGGCTCCGGGGAGATTTATTGCCCCGTTCAGCTTGCGGGCGACGGCGACCGCCAAAATATCGTTAACCAGTGAACTTTTACCGGAACCCGAGACGCCGGTGACACAAGTGAGGAGACCGACGGGGAAACTAGCTTCGATGTTTTTTAAATTATGCTCGGTTGCTCCTTGCACGATTAACCAGCGGTTGTCGGGTTTTTTGGTCGGAGCATTTTTAATAATACTCAGCTTCCCCGCTAAATACGCTCCGGTGCGTGAGTTTGCCGTGGGCAATTCCGCGCAGGCTTGGGGCGAGCCCTGAAAGAGAATCTGACCGCCTTCGGTGCCCGCGCCCGGTCCGAGTTCAATTAATTCATCGGCGATCCGCAGCGTGTCCGCATCGTGTTCGACGACCAAGACGGTGTTACCCCGATCACGCAGCTCCCGGAGCGTGGCGAGCAAGCGCTGATTATCGTGCGGATGCAGCCCGATGCTCGGCTCATCCAGCACGTAGATGACTCCGACGAGCCCCATCCCCAATTGCGTGGCCAGCCGAACGCGCTGGGCTTCACCGCCCGATAGGGTCGCATATTCTCGCTCGAGGGTTAAATAGCCTAGTCCCGTTTCATTCAAAAAGCGCAAACGCTGTTCCACTGCGGCCACGACTTCGGCGACCGCTTCGGTGCGGGGCAATACGGCGGTCAGGCCCTGCATAAATTCATAGGCCCTTTGGATGTCCATCGCCATGAATTCAACAAAGCTTCGGCCCGCCAATTGCACCGCCGCGCTGCGCGCATTAAGTCTCCAGCCGTGACAGGAAGGACAATCCGCACTACCCATAAAGGTGGCCAAGCGAGCGCGGTAACCGTCGCTGCGCGATTCCCGTCGTCCGGCCTCCAGCAGAGCGATTACCCCAAGAAATGGTTTCAACTCAGCCTTCTGCGTACGCCTTAAGCGAAAACTAAACAAGCGCTCGCCGGCGCCGTGCAAAATCATTTTTTTAATTGGCGCCGGTAAATCCTGCCAGGGTAACTCAGGATCAAACGGCAATTGCTCGGCTAATTGTTTCAGGATCGAGCTATGTCGAATGATGAGATTGCGACCGCCAATCCGCCAAGGCTTGATGGCTCCCGCCCGCACTGATTTTTGTGGTTGGGGAACAATTAATTCATCGCTGAACGCGAGTTGGCGACCAAGACCGCCACAATCGGGACACGCGCCTTCACGATGATTAAATGAGAAATGCCGCGGCGAAAGTAGTTCAAATATATCGCCACAAATTGAGCAGCTTAAATTCTGGCTCAGCGGGATTTCCCGCCAAGTATCCTCGGCCGTTTTTTGCACCAGCACTTTGACCCGATTCTGCCCCTCGCGGAAAGCCAGCTCCAGAGAATCAGCTAAACGGCTGCGTTGATCGGCGGTGATGACGACCCGATCCACCACCAACTCCACGGTGAGCTCAGCCGAACCGTTTACACCGAGGGCCCAGTCCTCCAGAGAATAAATCACGCCCGCAATGCGCACCCGCTGAAAGCCGCGTTGGCTAAGCCGGGGGAATTCCTCGCGCAGGACGGATGGCTTAGCCGTCATCCAAGCCGCGAGGAGGATGGCGCGCTCGCCCGGGGCCGACTGAAATAATTGCGTCACACAATCGTCCAGTGAGCGTTTCTGGACATGCCCCCCGTCCTTAGGACAACGGGGTTCACCGCAGAATGCCCAGAGTAAGCGCGCGTAGTCGGCCACTTCCGTGACGGTGGCAACCGTACTGCGCGGAGAGCCGCCGCCCGTGCGTTGTTCGATGGCGAGAACCGGGGAAAGTCCGTGAATAAAATCAACATCCGGTCGCTTGAGCTGTTCCAGCAACTGGCGCGCCGAAGCGGAAAGGCTTTCCATATATTTCCGGTAGCCCTCCGCATAAATTGTATCAAAGGCCAACGATGACTTTCCTGAACCACTCGGCCCCGTCAAGACGACCAGCTTCCCGCGGGGAATCCGAAGTTCTAAGTTCCGCAGATTATGTTCGCGGGCTCCTTTAATATGAATATGCGTGGCCGCGTTCATGGCACCAATGTTGCGGTTTTAGTTCGCGCGTCAAAGTGGGATTGGTGGATCCGCTATTTTGGGATCGGTGTTTGCCGCTTGCGATTTCGTACTTATTGCAACCTATTTGAGCGTTACCCCTAAGCAGTTGGGACGTGGGCCTTCTCTGCCATTAAGTTTCAAGCTGATATGGGGGTCCTGCTCGCCTTTATGTTCCTCTGCAACATGCTCGGAGCAATGCTCCTCATGCCCGCCCTAGCCCGCTGGTTATTTGCCAAACATCGCGCCGTCGAAAACTCCGGCGGTCGCTAATGAATTCGGGCCCGCCTTAACGCGATTTCTGCGCCGCTCTCATGTCCTGGGAAGTTCGTTTCAAAGACGGGGTCCATTTGCCCCAAATCGGCTGGTGGCTCGACGCTCGCTCCGTCCAATTGCGTTCCTTTGTCTCGCATGCGCATGGGGATCATATCGCCGCTCATCGCGAAATTGTCGCGACGCGCACGACGGCCAGCCTCATGCGCTTGCGGCTCTCCGGTCGGCGGCACGAGACGATCCTTGATTTCCGCCAGCCCTGGGCCGCGGAATTCGGCGCGGAGTTTCAGCTTTTTCCCGCTGGCCATATCTTTGGGTCGGCGATGCTGCACGCCACCACAGACCAAGGCACGCTACTTTACACGGGAGATTTTAAATTGCGCGCGAGCCACGCGGCAGAACCGTGTGAAACTCCCCGCGCGGATGTACTCATCATGGAGACTACCTTTGGACTGCCGCGCTATGTTTTACCCCCAGCGGCCGAGGTTGAGCAGCGGATTATCGCTTTTTGTCGCGAGGCGCTGGCCGCCAATATTACCCCGGTACTTTATGGCTATGCCTTGGGTAAGACGCAGGAATTATTGCAAATCGTCGGAGGCGCCGGTCTGCCCGTTATGCTGCATGCTCACGGGTACCGCTTGACCAAACGTTATGCAGAGCTGGGCATGAAACTACCGCCGTATAGTTTGCTCAACGAGCACGCTTACGCTGGTCACGTGGTTATCGCGCCACCCATGACCGCGTCGACCGCCCCACTGACGTGGATTCATCCCAAACGCACTGCGATCGCGACCGGTTGGGCGCTCGATCCGAGTGCGAAATTCCGCTATGGCTGTGATGAGGCCTTCCCGCTTTCGGATCACGCTGATTTTCCTGATTTGCTGGCGCTCGTTGAGCGAGTTCAACCCAAGATCGTTTATACCTTGCACGGCTTCGCTCAGGAATTCGCCGCCACCCTGCGGGCGCGCGGCGTTGAGGCTTGGGCCATCGGAAAACAAAATCAAATGGAGCTTCCCATCTCAACAAACGTTGGCTCAACCTGAGGGCACCTTTTTTTGATGCGCTTGCTCGGCCAAAATATTTTCCTTCTCCTCTCGCTAGCTGGGCTCGGTTACGCCGCGCCCTTTACGGCTTTCCGCGATGGCGAGTCTTTTACCTACCGAGTGAGTTTTGCGATTTTCCCGCACGCTGGTGATCTCACGATTGCCGCGCATGCGGAGCAACAGGCGGACGTGAACGTGATCCGCATTACGACCAACACCAAGTCGAACGGCATCGTTCGTCGGCTCTATGCTTTCGATAACCAGGCGGCCGTCGTCATCGAGCAGGCTTCTGGCCGCATGCTCCGCGTCCAAGAGAGCGGGGCTGATCCCAAGCGGGCGACCGATACTGAGATAATCTTCGATTACACGACTCGGACCGCCCGATACACCGACCGGGTTCGGCCGCAGCGTTCAACAAAAATAGCCTTACCCGAGGGGAATCCCGTCGATCTTATCAGCGCGCTGGTCCAGACGCGAGACTGGCACCTGCAGCCCGGCATGAAACGCGATCTCCTCGTCCAATTCGGTCGAGAGTTCTACCTCCTGTCGATTTACGCCGATCATTATGAAGAAGTGACTACGCCGCTCGGCGTTTACCAAACGCTAGTTTTGATTCCGCGTATGGAAAATAACCCCAAGGGCCTCTTTAAAAAAGGCGGTGAAATTAAAGTCTGGATCGCTCAAGATGCCAGTAATTTGCCGGTCAAGATGCAGCTTAAATTAAATTTCGGCGCGGCTACTTTGCTGCTAAGTGACTATCGGGCGCCCGCCGCGGCTAAATAATCGAAGTAGCCTCGGGCCCATGCTTGGGGGACGCTGATCGATCGCTAGGCTCTAAGTTTAGCGTCACGTAAAATAAATAATTTCAAGTTTACGTCCGCCCGCCGCCACTCAGCATGCGCGCGATGTTACAGGCAAACTCAGTCCCGCCCCACCTGCATCGGGCTCAACTCCGACTGGGGCTGCGCGCCAGCACGCTGGAGGGCATCTTGTCGGTGCCGATTGTGACGATGTCGCTGCCGGTTAATATTTTTATTACGGCGCTCATTACTAAAGGCTTTGCCCTCTCCAAGCCGACGATTGGCAATCTGACTTCGCTGCCATTCGTTTGTAATTTTTTGCAAATTTTTTATTCCCCTTTTGTGGCGCGTTGGTTTCGGGTCAAACCCACCGCCATTGCCCTCGCCAGTCTGCATTTAGTTTGTTGGGTCTGGCTCGGTTGGAAATTACCCGCCTTACCGCTCGCTGATCCTGTCGCGGTAGCGAAATTCCTGCTGCCCTGGTTTTTCTTGGCTAGTTTGTTTAATGCCTCGCTGAGTCTGGCCTGGAATAGCTGGATGCATGAGCTAGTGCCGCCGCGTCCGCGCGGTCGCTACTTTGCCCAGCGCAATCGCTATTCCCAAGTGGCCACGCTTGTTTTTGTCCTGCTTCTCGGCTTTGCCCTCTCCCGTGGCCATTACGCCATCGCCGCTTTTCAAGGCGTTATTGGGGTCGCCTGCTTTGCCCGCTTCATCTCGCTGTATTATTTTTTCCAGATGCCAGGCATTCGCCCCGCAAATCCAAAATTAATTAAACCGCAGCGCCCTTTGCTCGAGCAGGTCCGAATCGTGGCGCAGTCGCGATCCCTCCTGCTTTATATTGTTTTCGGCTCAATTTGGTCTTTCGCGGCGAATTGTTTTGGGCCTTTTTATCATGTTTTTATTTTCGAGGAATTGGATTTTTCCGGCACGCAAGTAGGTTTATTAGCCACCTTGGCGGCGTTGGGCGGAGTTTTTTCGCTCTCCGTCTGGGGACAATTACTGGACCGCTATGGCAATAAGGCGGTTATGACCGTCGGTCTCATGCTCGGTCAGCTGCAGAATTTTTTATATTGTTTCATGACCCCCGCCAATAGCTGGATGCTTTACCCCATGTGGCTCATCGGTGGCGGTTGGAGTGCCGGCTTTGCTCTCGGGATGTTTATCATCCTGCTGAAATTGATCCCCGCTGAGGCCAAAAGTATGGCGATTGGCCTCAATCTAGCGGTTACCTCGCTGGTCGCTGCCATTTCACCCATTATTGGCGGACAGGCACTCGCCTGGGGGATTTCACAAGGTTACTCTCCATTAACTGTTTACCACGTTGCTTTCTTGGTTCAGCCTATTCTATCCATACTGAGCTGCCTGTTTTTGATTAAAATCAAAGAACCGGCAGCTAGTGAGCTGAGAACCGTCGTTGGAGCGATGCGGAATATTCGCACATTAAGCGGGGTACTTGGGCTAAGTTTCTTAGTTAACTACCTTTTCGTTAAGCCCGAAAAGCGCGGACGTTAGAGAAGTTTCGCTCTCGAATAAAATAATTCTTGCTTACCCGCTAGGCACTCCCCTTATTTCGCCCTTTGAACTTATGAAAGCCACTATCAAAACACAGGGGAAGCAGTTCTCGGTCAGCGAGGGCGATATCCTTATCGTCGATCGCTATCCCAAGACGGAGACCGGTTCCACGATCGAAATCAATGAAGTCCTCGCCGCTGGCGAAGGCGAAAATTTTAAGGTCGGTACTCCCTTCCTCGTTGGTGCCTCGGTTAAGGCCAAGGTCCTCGAAAACAAGCGCGCCAAGAAAGTCATCGTTTTCAAGAAGAAGAAGCGCAAGGGCATGGAGCGTAAACGCGGTCATCGCCAAGAACTCTCGGTCATCAAAATCGAGTCTATCACTATTTAAGCACCCACTGTCATGGCACATAAAACAGGTCAAAAATCATCGAGCAACGGTCGCGATAGCACAGCGAAGCGTCTCGGCATCAAGCTGTTTGGCGGTCAGAAAGTTCTCGCCGGCGGCATCATCGTGCGTCAGCGCGGCTCCAAACACCATCCCGGCAAGGGCGTAGGTGTGGGTCGCGATTGGACTCTCTTCGCCTTGCGCGATGGCACCGTTGAGTTCGATAAGGCTCATCGCAAAGTTAACGTCGTCTAATCGAATCAATCATCTGCCTTTCGGCGCACCCTTTACGGTGCGCCTTTTTTTTGACTCCAGCCAGCGGCCGATCCCCTGGGTGTGCCGTGAGCTAATCCTGGCTAAAGTTACTTCCTGATTTCTTTGTCAAATTGTCTCACCGACTGACAGCGTCAACGCACCCTCGCTCAGACCCAGCTCGATCTGATTGATCAGGCGATCGCCCGAGCACTCGATCCGCCGCCCCTGGCCGAGAGGAGTGATCGTCCAGAACTCCTAGAATCGACGGCTGAGGCCATTCTCGCGCAATCCCAGAGCCGATCCTGCTGCCGTCACAAGCCAGGGCTAAATTAGGCTGCTATCGTCTCCTTTGCGGCGGCATTAGGCCTATTGGCTCTAGGGTTAGGGGTATTTTATCTCGTCCACCGCCCACTCTAAAACTCAAATTGTTACCCAGCGACCTTGCTTATTCCACGAGGTCCAAACGGCCTCGGTAAAACGCATATAGCTGACCCCCGTCGCGAAGTCGGTTAAGGTTACGGGCCGATTCTCGCGTATGCTGGCGATAAAATCAGCCTCCACCTGCCAAGCATCGTCCGGCGCGGGCATGATCTCGACCAATC
>Ga0114978_10005389_pt1 | contig 10221 bp, 12 predicted proteins | sample S_140212_EF_Meta_FD_87027 | JGI IMG/M metagenome (GOLD analysis project Ga0114978, IMG submission 87027) | Freshwater microbial communities from Lake Simoncouche, Canada to study carbon cycling - S_140212_EF_MetaG | ecosystem: Environmental > Aquatic > Freshwater > Lake | place: Lake...
ATTAGGTAACTGTACTGCGAAGCGACTTTTCACCGATAAATCGCCTTTATATATTATCAAATATAATCGGCGTTTAAAAGGTGAAAAGGTGTAAAATCTTCGTCTGTTGGGTTTTCTCGTCGATCATAAAATTCTTTTAATTTTGAAAATGTAGAAATGTTTGTTTTTGTTTCCATATATATATTTATAAAATTTATGATGGTAATGGTCTCTGATTCTGATCGACACGCAAAGGCTCTGGTAGAATCATATGATTTCTATCGGCTATCGCAAGAGTATCCATTCGTTTATAATCAGGGTCGACTTTAAACGAGGATCCCGTTAAATTTGTTGCACAAATCCCGCGCAATTGCGATTCAATATCAGTAGGATTATACGATAAGGTAATAGCAGGGCGATATCCCATCAATAATCCATCTCCCGCAAAATGGGTCGTATAGGCTAAGCCATAGTTTTTATAAGTAGTAAAATCAAGAGATGCTATATTTCGTTTTTGTTCTAAATCGTAATCTCCTTGACAATTCTTATTACGAGTAGATGCCATTTTTATATAGATATATATTTCTATATAAATAAAATTACGATATTTTTTTCAATAAGATTCCATAGATTTCTTCCTCTTTGATATTTTCACCAAGACTGTCATAAAGAGAATATATCGTATAAAAATACCGGAAATAATCATAGGACATTAGGACACACAGTCCAATTTCAGGATCTTCGGAGAACATCCGACCTGCGGCTAATTCATATAAACTACGAAATGCACTAGAATCACGGGTTTTGTCATAAAGAAGATTCATGGTTTTTGATACCGCCTCTTCATCATATAAATTTTCATCGCGACTGACGGGATCGACGGTCGGATCGTTTTCAAAGGGATCGATACATATCATACCACAGAATTTTCTTATTTGTTCGCGATATTCACCATTGGATTCATAAGACATAGAGATTTCGTAGGTGGTCGAATCCATATAACATCTTTATGACAAACCCTATTTATATTCTTTGAAATCAAATAACAAAAGCATATATCACTGATACACTATCTAGAAAGTAGCATTTGGTTTAATATTGCGGCTAAATGCCTGGTTAGAAACCATTTCTCTAGCAGAAACACCACCGCGGACCCACCCATCCATTGCCAATTCCTGGACAGAATTCGCAGGGTTACCAATCTGCTGTTTTAAGCTATCCATCATAGGATAACTGCTATAGTCAATATAGGAAAGCTCCGAAATAGTAGAAACACTCTTCTTATCAGCCACCATTTCGCCCTGTTGTAAGCGCGATTCTAGTGTAGGATCACCAGAACCTCTTCCTAAATAGGGGACAGTTAAAAACGGACGCTGGAAAAGTTGGACAGCATGATCGGATCTAGGAGTAAAAAGATGAGATTCTACATCCACAGCTCCTGGGGCGACTCCGCGATCACTTACATAAAGTCCGGGTTGCGAAGAAGCAAATTTTATTTGTTGGTCAGAAGGATTTTCGCTAAAATAATTCGAAACAGTATAGGAACCAAATCGCGTATTCTGGATATTCTGTTGCGTCTGGTCTGTCATATCCGATCGAATTCCACTAATATTATTAAACATATAACTATTTAAGGTAGACATTAATATAAATAACATAGATACTTTATTTTCTTGTCATAAAAAGTATTATTATTCTTTATGACAAAATATCGTACATACTTAATTTGTATAACGATCTAAATTACGAGCACATGCAAATAGATTACCCTCTTTACACGAGACCATACTTCCATAACAGAAATCGGCAAAACCGGCCTGGTCATTTGGAATCGTTGTTCCAGGATTCGAATAGAACGGCTGGAGCGATTGCTCGAAAATAAACTGTTCGCCTAAATCCTTGAACAATTTATCAGCAATATCCGGCTGACCTGGATTAGCATCTTGTACTAGCCTCTTCGCATTATCTAAAATACTCTGGTTCGTATTTTCATTAAAAGCGGGCGGTGCCGGTTTTTTCTTGGGATTAAAATCATAGTCTGTAAGAAGAACATTGGAGAATGGATTTGTATCTGTAGGATTATCAAACGTCTTAGGATCCGTCTGATATTGATTGATTACCGCTAAAGCGGGATTCTCAAATGCCTCTTTTCTCTTTTCGGGTGTCTTACTCTCCTTCTTTTCTGATTCCGCTTTTTTATAAGAATGGAGTAAATAGATAGCAGCTAAGGTAATAGCACCTATTATCAATATACGAAGACTCCTAGTAAATAAAAAAGTAATAATCGTCAATACGATCAAAAGTCTAGAGATCGCATTGAGTTTTTGATTATATCCCATGGAATCTATTGGAAAAAATTCAAATATCGCATCTTTTTGAAAAAGTATATTTGGATTCTCCGACCAAAATACAGAATCTGCTTTTAAAGTATGGGGTGGAACATTATATAAAATTTCGGGGGTTTCAATATTAGATGACATTATATATATTGAGTGTTATTTTTTTTGACTTTTGACCTTTTTTCTAAAAGCTATAAAGTTCTCTTAATACAACTCTTATCCATCTGAAAGGTTTCACAGGGTGTTTCCTGTGGGACAATTTTCAATATACATTTCGATTTATCTCCATAAAGCGGTTCGGTACAACCCTTCTCTTCATTCTCTTTTGTATTTTTCGCATTCTTCTTTTTCATGGTTTTATTTTTTCTCTTTAAGAGAACCATCTCTTTATAAGTTTTCGTACATCTCGATCGAAAATTCTCATATCGTTCTCGAACATCTTCATAGGAAAGTCCTGAATTCTTACCAAGCATTTTATTAATCAATTCGTGTAATTTATAAATATAGAGGGAGAAGGTTGCACGACTTTCCATATCTTTTATTGTTAACGGTAGTTTTTTAAAATTTTTCACTAAATTTTTCCGGCATTTCCCACAGGGAAGCACATTTTTCAAATTGATTATAAAATTCATATATTGTCTCTTTTGTTTTGGTGTGGGTTTTATAGGATAATTAAAGCTAATACAATGGAGCGAATGCCACATACCGGGCCCCCAAACCGTAGTAAGCATTCCATCTCCACTATTATAATGTTCCTCTTTGAATACTTTTTGCGACATCTATACACTATTTATCGAGATTATTTTAGCCAGATTTTTAATCTTTGCACTTTTAAATCGCCGATTATATAACCCTGAAATCGCCTTTGGCGATTTCTCGGATATAAAAGGTGATTTACCAGTTGCAAAGTCGCTTCGCAGTACAGTTACCTAAGCGCATTCAAAGATGCCGACCTAAAGGTCGGCATTTAGAATATGCAATAGTGTATAGGATTAGTTCTTTTTTATAAATAAAAATATGGTCGGAATATATAAATGGCCAATATAATTACTTATATACAAACACTTTTACGACCCTATTATACTATTATCCTTGGTATTTTTTTAACGATTCTATTTTTAGGTGTTGCTAGATATACATATGAATATTATGTTGTAAATAAACTAGAAAATAAAGATAAGGCTAATATCGCCAATGCACCTGATCGTAAACCGGTGATTTCTATTTTCTTCTTTTCGGTTGATTGGTGCCCACATTGTATTAAGGCTAAACCCGAATGGAACGCTTTTAAACAACAATATCAGGATAAGGTAATAAATGGTTATACTGTGAAAACATATGATATTGATTGTACCGATGATAATGGGGATGAAGTTCTTGTTTATATGGATGAAAGTGGAGTAAAAGGTTATACCAAACCAACCTCTATGAAAACCGCGGAACTTATCAAGAAGTATAAGATTGAATCCTACCCCACAGTAAAGGTATCTAAGGATAATAATACGATTGAATTTGATGCTAAAGTCACTTCCGATAATTTATCCAAGTTAGTAAATAGCGTCTAATTTTTCTTTGAAAGAAACATCGTCATAGTTTCGATTCCTTCTTCTATAAGTTGTTTTCGCATATCAGAGGAATTCATAAGTTGTATGATATCATCTATTGAATTTGTATGACAAACTGTCTTTAGTTCATAAAGAAGATTTGTATTTTCTATTTTCTCATTTTTTATAAGATTCTCTTGAATTTTATATAATAATTTTCGAATCAAAATCCGGTTAAATTCTAAGATATTGGTTTCGGGAAGACAAATTTCATACTCTTGCATCTTCATATCCATAGAAATACTAAATATTTCATCTATTGATCCTCCATTATTTATAACATATTCGATACATTTACTACTAGGATCATTTAATAAAACTGCACCATCTAAAAAGCATTTTTCATCAATAAAAATCGGCGAAAAAATATTAGGAATCGAACAAGATACATAAATAGTATCAAGAAGTAACCATTCAGGGTGTGTCTTAAAGGATATATCGACGAGTTCGAATTGATTTATTTCCGTAGTATAAATATGTAATTCTACACCAGTATAATCATAGAATTGTTGGAGAGTAATATCCATAGGTAGATCGACGGATTTTAAAAGGGGACTAAAAAAATCGACGATGATTTTTTTATCGAAAATACCCTTTGTTTTAAAAGAATGAATAATAGTATCTAATGAGATTTTCCATACATTCTCCCAAGGGCGTTTAATGATATAATTCATTAGGATATCGGGATCGATTTTTAATAAGAACAATGTTGCAAGAATCGATCCTATCGAGATAGCAAATACTGCTTCGATATTTTTAAGATCGATAAACCCGCTTTGAATGGCTTGATATAGGGAACCAAAGGCAGTAATTCCCCAACTAGCACCACCCGAAATCGATAGATATTTTATCTTAGGGTTATCTTCCATGTATATAAGAACATAACCGAGTATTTATTTGAATCGTTTTTCATCCCCTATATCTTTACATAGAATTTCCCATCGGAATTTCCATCGGAAAAAAGGATAAAATAAAAAATCGGCCATAATATATACTCCATGTCTTGCCTTTTATATGTCGATGATGAAGAAGCCCAACATAAAATCAATATCGATGATCTTTATGAAAAAAAACATGCGCGTGACTTGAAACAGATTGCGATTTTCAATAAGATTTTGAATCGTATCCATAAGCGAATCCAGTTAGCTGGTCGGACGAAACGCAAAGAAACACATATATGGTTTATTGTTCCTGAATTTATTTTCGGAGAACCGAATTATGATCAGGGAGAATGTTTAGGATATATTGTAGCAAAGCTAGAGGAAAATGGTTTTTTTTTGAGATATATGCATCCAAATACGCTTTTTATTTCGTGGGAGAATTGGGTTCCTTCGTATACTCGTAATGAAATTAAAAAGAAGTTAGGAATTGTCTTAGATGAAAAAGGGAATGTAATTGATCGATTAGAGGGTAGTCAAGGAAATGAGGTCGAGAGCCATGACCCAAATATCCGAATGTTACAACAGCAAAATGCGGAGACTAATAAAAAGAATGATAAGAAATATACACCGATCGATAATTATAAACCTACGGGAAATTTGGTCTATAATCCAGAGTTGTTTGAGAAGTTGGAAAAGAAGGTCACCTTTGCATAACGAAGTATAAGCGTTAGTGATAACAAAGTATAAGCGGTAGCGGTAACGAAGAGGTAACGAAGAGGTAACATAAGCAAGCAATTTATATCAGGATTTGTCATAAAGAGTGATAAATATACTATAAAAACCAATCAAAAATCCATAAAATTGAAACAATATAGAACCTTTATGACAACCCTATAAAAATATATGGAACCTCAATCAGCGATATGCGTTCAAAATAAAAAAGAGATTTCTCGTCGTTCTTCAATGAAAGTAGTAGCAGCTGCTCCTCATGAATCCTCTAAACAAAAAACCAAAAAAAGAAAGACCGAATTAAATACGGTGGATAAAGATAAACTATGGGATATTTTCGATCAAGATATTCAAGAATGTCATACGATAGAACATCCGACCATTGAAACCATTTATGAAAAAGAATCGGGAATCTGTGGTCTCTGCCAATCCGTATTAATGATCATGGAAGATGGCTTCCCTACCTGTTCAAACCCTTCCTGTTGTATCATCTATCGCGATACTTTAGATTATTCTCCTGAATGGCGATTCTTCGGTGCGGATGATAAAAATGCTGCCGATCCTACCCGTTGCGGTAATCCAGTGAATCCCTTACTCGTCGAATCGTCCTTTGGGTGTAAAGTCCTCTGTAATTCGAATTCGTCTTATGAAATGAAGAAGATCCGGAAATGGACCGAATGGCAATCGATGCCTCATAGAGAAAAAGCTCTCTATGATGAATTCCAGTTTATTACGATTATGGCTCAGAATTTTGGGATCCCCAAAATTTTCATTGATCATGCTATGTCGATTCATAAAGATATCTCAGAACAGAAAATGTTTAGGGGAATGAATCGCGATGGTATTAAAGCCGCATCGATTTATATTTCCTGTAGAATGAATGGTTGTCCAAGAACAGCCCAAGAGATTGCTGAGATTTTCAAATTAGATAAGACGAGTGCTACAAAGGGGTGTTCTATGGCGGTGAATATTATTTATAATATCGAACGAAATAGTGATTCGGATAGTCATATAGATTTAGGTAGTAGTACACCTAGTTCCTTTATAGATCGATATTGTAGTCTTCTGAATATGAATCAGGAGTTAACGCTATTATGTAAATTTATTGCAAAGAAGATTGAGGAAAAGGATATTATTACTGATAATACGCCTCATGCTATTTCTGCTGGGATTATCTATTTCATTTCAATGATTTGTAATTTAAATATCACAAAGTATGATATTTATTTGAAATGTGCTATTAGTGAAGTAACGATTAATAAATGCTTTAAAAAATTAGATGCAATTAAAGATGAATTAGTTCCCAAATGTATTTTAGATAAATATCAATAGGTCATCTATTTTAGACCATTTCATAACGAACAGGTGGTAGCGGAGCCGATGTTTTTGAATGAGAAAAGGTATAAAATGTTGGCAATAGGTAAAGAGTTAGATTTTTTATTTTAAAATATATATGATTATATACATGAGCGATTCTTTTGACTCTGGGGTTCACGAAGATGTGCCTAATGAAATTCTAGCTGCTGCTCCTGTCAATAGTGAAATATCTGTTGAAGATATTTCTGCTGCGATTCTTTCTGAAATTCTTGCTGAAATTCAAGAACAAGAAGAAGCAGAGGTTCCTATACAAGAAGAAGAAGTTCCTATACAAGTAGAAGAAGAGGTTCCTATACAAGTAGAAGAAGAGGTTCCTATACAACTAGAAGAAGAGGTTCCTATACAGACTGAAGAACAAGGATCCGAAATACAGGAAACTATTCCAATAGAGAAAGAGGTGATAGTAGAATCCGAAATGATACAAAATATGGATATATCACCCGAATCTAACACTGAATCTAACATCGACTCTAATACAGAATCGGAAAATCAACCTCCATCCGAATCCTCTATAGAGGATCCAAATTATTATTCTACAACAGAAAGTAGTTCTATAGAAAGCACAAATACACAATCTACATTTAATAGTATGGAACCAGCATCTATGGAAAATATTCATTTTAAATTAGAAGAAGTCTATGAACAAAACGATAATTTTATCCATATTGAAAATATTCCTGTAGAAGTACCTAATCAACATATTCCAAATATTGTCTTTATTATACCTTATCGTAATAGAGAAAATGATAAGAGATTTTTCGATTTACATATGAAAACAATATTAGCAGACTATGATCGGTCTATCTATCGTATTTTTTATATTCATCAAGAGGATGACCGCAATTTTAATCGTGGTGCAATGAAAAATATTGGATTTCTTTATTGTAAAGAAATCTATCCAAATGATTATAAGAATATTACACTTGTATTTAATGATGTAGATACAATGCCTTCTAGAAAAGGTCTATTTCATTATGAAACTACACAAGGAACTATTAAACATTTCTATGGTCATACACATACATTAGGTGGAATTTTTTCTATAAAAGGATCCGACTTTGAGAAAATTCAAGGATTCCCCAATTTGTGGGCTTGGGGATATGAAGATAATGCTATCTATCGCCGCGCAACTATTGAAAAAATAAAAGTAGATCGTTCTGAATTTTATAATATTCAAGATAAAAATGTGATTCATTTAAGTAGTGGAACGATTCGCCAAACAAACCGTATAGAATTTGATAGATATTTAAAAGAAATCAATGAAAATATGGTGGTCGATGGATTTTCGACGATTTCCCAGTTAGAATACGATTTCGATTCTACTACAAATATGTTGAATGTATCTAATTTTATGACTACTTATACACAGCAAGAACAATATAATACTCTTTATGATATTAAGAATGGGTCTCAGACATATAAAAAAAAATCGGCGGGTAAACGAGCTACTGGGAAACATCTCGGCTTTTTTATGTGAGAATAACATTTGATTTATATTTGTTGAAATATAATATATTTCAACTATAGTAATATTTACTAAAACAAAAATATAAATTAGAACCGGTTAGGAAGTAAAGGTATAAAAGGTTCATACATAAAACCATATAAAAGTTTCACTCTATTTTTATTAGAATGGATACACTCCACCTATTACAATTTTCTATTTATTCAAAAATAATACAGGAATTTACAATCGATAAAAAATGGTTAGAGAATCCAATCGTCCTTTTTTTCATCATTCTCTATGCAATTTATAAAACAGTTCCATATCCCTATATCTATTCCCTACAAATATCCCTTTATGACTTTCTCCGATTAATTCAAACCGATAGTTCTATTATTATACCCTATCATAATAAGACATATGCAACCTATGGGGGGAAATCAATCGCAAAAACCCATTATAGTGAGCGGTTTCTAGCAGTGAATCATTATTTACAATCAAAACCAGAATTATCGAATTTAGTAGAAGTAATGAATTTCGAAAACACGCGTTATGATTCCGATCATCAATCCGAATTTATTCTAGTCCCGAATAATTATGAGAAAATCCAGATCTGTCATAAAGATGATATTTGGTTCGAGGTGATTCTAGAACAAAAAGATAATTCGGACGATGGTCAAGGTGAGGATAAAAAGGGATCCTCTCAAATAAAGATACAGCAGAAAAACTATACATACCGTTTATCGAAACGGGGTAAACATAATATTCAAGTTCTTCATACCTTTATTGAAACATGTATTCAATTATATAAAAAGGCGAATGAAAAGGAAGAACAGATGATTTATGAATATACCAAATATAAAGTCGATGATGAAACGGATCGTATCTGTATGACATTCCAGAGTTCTCCCTTTTTTTCGAATAAGACCTTTGATAATATCTTTTTTGAAGGGAAAGAAGATATTCGAGAGGAAATCGCGGACTTTTTGACCTATTCTACCGATGAAGAAAAACAGATAATCATACAGAAATATAGAGATCTAGGAATTCCATATAAAAAGATTTTTCTGTTACATGGTCCACCCGGATGTGGAAAATCGTCACTAATAAAGGCGATTAGTATTGAGACTGGTCGGCATGTAATCTTTGTTCCATGGTCGCGTATGAAAACCTGTGCAGAATTTTCGAATTTATTCTATGAATTAAAAATAGGATCGAAGGTTCTTAAACAGAAAGATGTTATTTTTGTATTTGAAGATTTCGATGCGAATCAAAATGAATCCATTAAATCACGCGGTATTGATATGGATAAAAAGAATTCGTATTCGTTTATTGATAAAACGGAATTAGAAAAAAAGAAAAAGGAGACCGATGATCCCTTTATGAAACAGGCATTAGATAATCTACTTTCATGTAATATGCTTAAAACTACATGTACAGATGAATTAACCCTAGAATGTGTTCTGAATACTCTAGATGGAATTAAAGAATTATATAATGCCATCTTAATTTTCACAACGAATGATATTTCTGCACTCGATCCTGCGGTGATTCGTCCAGGAAGAGTCGATCGTATTATTGAAATGAAACTAGCAACAAGGTCTGTCATAAAGGATATTTTCAGTCATTTTTATCGGAATATAGATCCCGATTCAAATGAAGTAAATCAATATATAGGATTAATCTCAAGTGCGATTGCGATTTCTCCTGCAAAAGTACAGGAAATTTGTATTCAATATAAAACGGATATTGTTGGTGCGGTAGATGAGATAAATCGTGTTTTTCTACGAACGGTTCCCCATAAGATTCCTAGGAAAATGTTATAGATATTTATTGATAATATAGGTTTTTATATCTATATTTTCAGA
>Ga0114978_10005390_pt1 | contig 10221 bp, 13 predicted proteins | sample S_140212_EF_Meta_FD_87027 | JGI IMG/M metagenome (GOLD analysis project Ga0114978, IMG submission 87027) | Freshwater microbial communities from Lake Simoncouche, Canada to study carbon cycling - S_140212_EF_MetaG | ecosystem: Environmental > Aquatic > Freshwater > Lake | place: Lake...
GCACAGGGAACTACAGGAGCACAAGGCACAACCGGTACTCAAGGCACAACCGGTACTCAAGGCACAACCGGTACTCAAGGCACAACCGGTACTCAAGGCACTACTGGAGCACAGGGCACTACTGGAGCACAGGGCACTACTGGAGCACAGGGCACAACAGGTGCACAAGGAACACAAGGCATACAAGGCATTACAGGTGCACAAGGCATACAAGGTATTACAGGTGTACAGGGTATACAAGGTGTACAAGGAGTCTTTGGAGCTCAAGGTACAACAGGCACACAGGGTACAACAGGTGCACAAGGAACACAAGGCATAATTGGTGCTGGAGTACAAGGCGTTACAGGTACACAAGGAACAACAGGACCAACTGGACCTCAGGGTAACCAGGGCAATACTGGAACACAAGGCACTACAGGACCTACTGGCCCAACTGGACCTCAAGGCAATCAGGGCAATACAGGAACACAAGGTACAACAGGACCAACAGGCCCAACTGGACCACAAGGCAACCAGGGCAATACAGGAACACAAGGCACTACAGGACCACTTGGCCCATCTGGCCCAACAGGAACACAAGGTACAACAGGACCACTTGGACCAACTGGACCTCAAGGCAACCAAGGTAATACAGGAACACAAGGCACAACAGGACCGCTTGGCCCAACAGGACCGCTTGGCCCAACAGGACCACAGGGCAATCAAGGAAACACTGGCCCAACAGGACCCACCGGTCCAATTGGACCAAGCACAGCGATCAATGCCACAGCCGTTGCTAGTGGAATATACTATCCGGTGTTTGTGGCTGCTGCTGGATCTAATCAAACTCCAAGCATAAGAACCACGGCTACACCATTTAGCTTTGATGCCGCAACCAACGTGCTTACTGTCACAGCAACCACAGCACAGTACGCTGACTTGGCAGAATGCTATCTATCCGATGCTGATTATGTTCCAGGAACCGTGGTCAGTTTTGGTGGAGATCATGAAGTTACCCTAAGCACTCAAGACAATGATCGCATGCTGGCAGGTATAATCAGTACCGAGCCAGCATACACTATGAATTCTCAACTGAAAGGCGATTACGTGGTCACTCTTGTGTTGGCCGGTCGTGCTCCTTGCTTGTGCGTAGGCCCAGTCAAGGCCGGAGACTTTATGGTATCAGATGGCAATGGCCGTGCAAGAGCCGAATCCAATCCTAAACTAGGTGCTATCATTGGTAAAGCAATTACAAGATTTGATGGTGATATAGGTGTAGTCGAAGTGCTAGTTGGAAGATTTTAAAACAGGATGATTTCATGGCCAACGTAACTTTTGATCTGATTGGCAATCCGGTGATAGTACCGCCATTGGGTCTAGACGGCAGTAGTGGAATCAAATACAACCTAAACTCAACTGACGTCACAGGATCGATCACGATCCAGGGCAATTTTTTTACGCAACGACCAGCTGTGGGCCAATCCGCAACCTTGGTCAAGATGGGTCCAATAAATCTACAAGTGACCACTACTGCTGCTACCGCTAATACCAACGGCAACTATATCTATCTGGTCAAATACACTATCACCCAAGATTCCATTGACTATACCGGCTATTATGCCAACCCTACCAGCTATCCTAATCCCACTGGATTGTTTTATGTGAATTCCTATGTGGATGCTTTGTATCCGTACACGGATCTGGCATTTGTGAACATAGTGTTACAACGCAGTGATGTCAGCACACAGGCCTGGCGATTGTGGATAAACGGCGATCCTACAGATTGGCCTACAACTCCTTATGGTGATGATGTGCTTGGACAAGAAATCTTTGTAGGTTGTAGCGGTCAACAGGGTCAGTCCATTAGTAATGTAGCCGTTACTGGTACAGCAGGACAGTTTAGTTGCACCAGCACGCCACTGACTGTGGGCACCATGATCGACGTCACAGGCACATTGACCGGAACAGCCACAATCAGCACCTACCCGGCTACCACCACATACTATGTGACTGCGACCAACGGCACCACTACTTTTACATTGAGCGACACAGTGGGTGGTTCAGCCGTAACTACCACGGCAGGAACCACAACTGGGCTTACCTTCCAGATCATAACTGGAACAAATGCGTATCTTGGTGAGTGTTCGGATCTCTGGATCAGCGATACTGATCGTTACGACGCCGGAGATGGACAAGGAATAGATGTGTTGACTCCAGTAGTTGACGGGTTTACTCTGCTGTATACTCCATATACACAAGGATTTGGTAATGCGTAATTGTGCAGAAGCCCAGGAAAACTTGATAAATATTGCCAATAACCCAGGATCATTATGAAAATAACTAACCCACAGAGGCCCTTCTAATGGCGCTATACACATTCGGCGATCAGACTGGTCCGATACCACTCAGTCAACTTGATTACAACTTTGCCCAACCAGTTGAGCAATCCAACGTGGCCAACACTGTGCTGTATCCAGCACAGGCCAACATAACATCGCTAGGACAATTGACTGGACTTAGTGTAGCCGGCAACATAATCGCCACTGGCAACATCAGCACGGCAACAAGTCTGCTGAGCACAGGCAACATCATAACAACCGCCAATCTAAATGCCCAGAGCATGTTTATCAACAACTTTGGACAGGCCAATGCTGTCATAACAGGCAATCTCACAGTGCAAGGCAACTTGAATTCGATTGGCACTACCAACATTTCCACGGGCAATCTAACCATAACCCTGGGCAATGCCATCCTGGCCAACAACAGTGTGGCATTAAACGGTGCTGGTATCATCATTGGTGCCACGCCAACTGCAACTTTTTTGTACAATTTTGGCACCAACAGTTTCCAATCAACTCTGGGACTGACTCCTAGCGCAACAGTATTGGGACTAAATCTTGGCAATGTCACAAATCAATGGCGCAGTCTATTTGCAGCCAATGTGTTTTTAACTGGCAACGTGGTAGCTGGTAATATCCAAAGCAACAACTATTCAGCAACAAACATAACAGCCACTGGAGAAGTAGCAGTCAGTGGCAATATAGCCACATCCGGCGGTATCAGTGCTGCTGGCAATATTGTAGCCGATGGCAACATCGTAGGAGCCATTATAGCCAGCAGTGTGTCAGTGACAGGCACGATCACTGTGACAGGAATCACAGCATCTGGCAATCTTTTTTCTGCAGGCATCACCACTGGCAATGCTACCATGGCCAACATTTTCACTGGCAACGTATTAAACTCAGGTAACATCACCACTATTGGAGTCAGTGCAAGCGGAAACATAGTAGGTGGAAACATACGAACCACAGGTGTAGTCACTGCCACTGGTCGTGTCACTGCGACAGGTGGACTGACCACCGCTGGCACTACCACAATTGGCGGTGGCGTCAATTATACCGTGCGTAATTTAAATATAGGTGTTTCAGAAATATCTTGGGTTCCAACTGACCAAACTACTGCTTTCATAAATGTGTCAGATTCAGGAGGAAACAATGGCTCAACTTATAGTGTGGTCGTCCGTGGGTTGACCAGCAGTGGATCCGGTCAACAAAACTTGGCAAATTTCACTGTCTATGCCAATAATTCATTTTTCCAAGGTGGAATCTTGGCCACAGGTGATGTTACTGCATACTATTCGGATGAAAGACTCAAAACAAAACTTGGCAGTATTGAAAATGCTCTAGATAAATTAACACAGTTATCTGGATTCTATTACGAAGCAAATGAAGTCGCACAGGCCTTGGGCTATGAAGCCAAACGTGAAGTTGGTGTTTCCGCTCAACAGGTACAAAAAGTCATGCCGGAAATAGTTAAACCAGCTCCAATCAATGCTGAATACTTGACAGTACAATATGAAAGACTGATACCTTTGCTCATTGAAGCGATCAAAGAACTCAAATCAGAAGTGGATGTTTTAAAAGGAAAAATTTAATGGCTTTACCTTCATCTGGCCCAATATCACTGTCAATGATCCAGGGCGAGTTTGGTGGATCAAATCCCATTTCTATATCTGAGTACTACAAAGGCGGCGCTTATGTGACCTACACAGACTACGCTCCCAACGTACCAGCTTCGGGCACAATCGCACTGAGCAATTTTTATGGTGCTCGTAAACTATCACTGTATACTTTTACCTATACCGGAGATGGAGTGTTTGTATTGCCACCAACTTTTAACGGCAACTTGATTGTAAATTACATGATAGGTGGTGGAGGTGGTGGAGGTGGTGGTGACGGAGGCCCAGGATTTGCTGGATTTGCTGGCAGAGCAATGGTAGATGGAAATATTCCAGCCGTGGCCGGACAAACTGTTACTATTTCAACTGGTGGTCCAGGTTCAGGTGGTACTTATGGCGGTGATCGTCCAGGTGGCGCGGGCGGCGTAAGCTCGTTGGGATATACTGGTGCCGCCGGCGGGAACTCTGGTGGTCGGAATCAATCTGGATCAGGCGGTGGTGGCGGTGCTGCTACCATAATTTTACTAGATGGTGCTGCTGTAGCAGTAGCAGCCGGTGGGGGAGGTGGTGGTGGTAGTGGACTTACATCAGGTGGACGTTCCAATCAAGATAATCCTGGAACCAGCGGTGCTATATCAGGAACCCCCGGGGAATCCAAGGGTGGCGATGATGGTGGCGGTGGTGGTGGAGGAGGTGGCGGACAAAACGGTGGTGTTGGTGGCACAGTTTACGGTGGTGACGATGGTGCCTACTCAGGCGAAAATGGTGTTTCGGTAATCCCAGCAGGTGGCGGTGGAGCAGGCGGATACAATGGCGGTAGTCCAGGTGACCCCGGCGGTGGATCGGGTGGAGTAGGCGGTGGTGGAAGTGTAACTATCAGTTATTACGCTTAGGATATAAATAAAACTATGATACAAGACATTCTAAAAGCAGTATTACCCATAATTGTAGCTTGTTTAGCATGGCTACTTGGTCAAGTTTCAGACTTCTCTACACGGCTAACCAAGATTGAAGGGCAAATGCCTGCCTTGATTACCAAAGAAAATGTGCCTACAGACAGTCCAATTTCAGCCGAGGCAAGGCACAGAATGAGAGATGAAATCTATCGAGATATACATCAACTACAGGTTAAAGTGCAGTTACTTGAAGAACGTGAGAAGATGATGGGGGAAAAATAATGTTTGGGACAGATAAATCCAGCTAAATAATACTGATATCTAAGGATCATTATGACAAGTCAAATCAACCCATTCAACATAGACGGCGCTTACCCAGTAGCCGGACAGGACAATAACTCGCAAGGGTTCAGGACCAATTTCACCAACACCGGCACCAATTTTGAGTATGCTTCACAGGAAATTACGGACCTACAGAACAATGTGATATTGAAGGCGGCCTTGACAGGAACCTCACTGGACAACGACATGAATGGTTCTTTGTTGTATAATGCCCAGACCAAACAGATCACACAAACTCTAACATCGTTGGGCACAGTAACAACCACAGCAACCATCAGCTACACATCTGGAGCAGTTACTACACTAACCACAGGTGGCAGTATCACCTTGGCATTTACCAGTCTTCCAGCCGCAGGTGTGTATGCCAGCTGGATAGTATCAATCACAGTGGCCAGTACCGCACACACAGTGACATTGCCTTATCCGTCAGTGAGTTCAAACGCTCGAGGAATACAAGGCCTAAATACCACTAACAACACCATCACTTTTTCCTCCATAGGCACTTACACGTTTGAATTCTCAACTGTCAACGGTGGAACAAATATTGGAGTGGTCGAAGTCAACAAACAAATACAACCATTCAACAACAGCAGCGAAGACTTGGCCAACGGCGCCGCAGCAAACTTGGCCTTGACTACCAGTTATTTTTCAACTGCGGCCGCAGAAACTGCTACATTAGCAGCAGGCGCGAACGGACAGATCAAGACCTTTGCCATGTTTGCTGATATAGGTGACATGGTGATTACTGTGACCAATGCAGGATGGGCTGGTGCTGGCACTATCACATTCAACACCGTGGGTCAGGCCTGTACTCTACAGTATATCAACGCCAAATGGTTCTGCATCGGCAACAACGGTTGCGTGTTCGCTTAACCAAACCAGTTGACCTAGTGTCTGATTGGCTGTATAATTAAAGCATGGAACATCCTTTAATTGGTAGCCTTGATAGTTTAACTGAACAAGAACTGCTGGACAAGATCACTGAACTCAATCGCAAACTAACTATAGCCTATCAGACCGGCAATGGTCACCTTTGCAATCAATTGCGCATGGCCATTGAAAGTTTCCAAACCAAATACCAAGACAAAATACGCCGAGACCCGGGCACCAACTTTGACCAAATCATAGACATTTCATGAACGTGCGACTGCAAAAAACCTTGACCTTTACTTCAGGAGCCTGGTGTCATGACCATCTACAGATGAACAACTACACAGTTCGAGTGCATCTACACACCAACACTTCCAACATAGTAGATCAAAATGTCGCGTTTGGGCGCATGAAATATTTCGTCTACTACGAGATGGACAGTTGTGTCTTTATCGCGCAAGAACTCAAAGAAAAATGTTTGCAATTACTGTCGTCGGGCCTGTCCGTCGTAACCATGCCTACCGATCCGGTTGATCAGATGATCGGAATCATGTTATACTACAAACTGAATGCGATCATGGAGCAACGCCTGATAGTTACTGAAATTGAAATTGAAAGCTGTCTAGGAGAGAATCTTGTTTATCTACATCACGAAGATGAAGACACTACCGACATCGTTCGCCCCAAATGGTGGGACACCGCAGATCTGTTGCACTGCGATGCTGAACTGTTACAGCAAGACAAAGTGGTAGCTATAAATCATGCCCGTACCTGGCGAGAACTTGACCTAGCTTGGTCAGATAACGCATCAGGCACTGACCCTGGAAACATAGTGGTATTTGCCGACTTCAAAAGAAATGATACAGAATAAATTTGGTGAGATGATATTTTCAGAATCCGATGTGTGTGACTTGATCATGCAAGGTCGTGATCTTGATTCATTGAAGGGCATGTTGGTTGATGCTTCTGTAAACATTGAACAGGTCATACGCTATGTGGAAAATTACAATGGTACCTTGTCTTATCCGGTACTGCAGGCCGACAACGTGTCAGTACCGGCATTTGATCTAGAACAGCAACAGAATTGGCACATGCCCGAATATTATAAAACGCTAGACATAGCGCAACATGTACTAGATTTATGTAGCAACGAAGCAGAACTACAACGCTGTGGACAAGAACTATTGTTATATCAAGAACGTGATCTATTTCCGCTGTTGCAGTATCTGACCTTTCTGGTTGATGTCATGCGAAAGAATAGCGTGATATGGGGAGTTGGTCGAGGATCCAGTGTGGCCAGTTATGTGTTGTACAAATTAGGAGTACACCGGATTGACAGCTTGTTCTACGATTTATCAGTGGAAGAGTTTTTGCGTTAAATACAGGAATACTAAAGGAATTGAATATGACTAAACGAGTTTACAAAACCGCCCAAGGACAATTGATAGATATTGGTGCGATTATTTTACAAAATGAGACTGTGCGTGCTGTAGGCAACATGAACGTGAATGCCCGTGGTGATGTATTAGACAACAACAATCGCGTGGTTGATCAAAAAAATCAACAGGTATCACGGCAACACAAACGCCTGACACAAGGTGCCCCCACCACAGTGTCCACACAGCCCTTGCCTACCAGCAAGGCAACTCGTCAACAACAGGTTGCGGCCAAGGCACCAGAATCCGGACCGGATCCAGATCAACTGGCTGAACTGGTTGCTATCGAACTTGAAGCCGGCGAGCCACCACCAGCGTTGACCGGCCTGGCATCGGCTATAGCCAAATCTAAACAAGAAAAATCAAAAACACCCGACACAAAAATCAAATCTAATCCAGGAGAAAACCCAGTATGACAATCAAAGCAGCCTTTAGTCCACATCTGATCCGACAGAATCAATTACGTGCCTTGAAACAAGATGTTATCGTAGCAGACATGGCATTTGATGTGCGCATCACACAGTCAGGCCTGATCCTGCCCAATGATAACGGAACCGGCTTGGGCATCAGACCCAGATGGGGGCAAGTGTATGCGGTTGGTCCAGATCAAGAAGATGTGCGTGTAGGGCAGTGGGTATGTGTGGCACACGGTCGTTGGACACGTGGTATTGACATTGAAGATGAAATGGGCAAACGAGCCATCCGTAAAATTGATCCAAAGGATATCCTATTGATATCCGACAGTGCGACTTGTCCGCAAGATGAAACCATGGGCGATGCAGTCCATGTGCAATCGCAGGCCTAATCTTGGGCTTTATGAAACGCTGGAATCCACAAGATATCCAGAATCAGATCGGCCGCATGATAACAGAAATACGTAGTCCCTATAATGACGGTTGGACAGCCTCCAGTTGCAAACAAGAACTTTATCAGTTAAAATGTTATATAGAAGATGCTTACAAAGATCTTCCAACCTTTGCAGGAGAAGAAAAATGGGAACAGGAACGCCTGATCCAGATATTACAGAAGTAAATTGCGCACAATGCGGTCGAGCATTGACCAATGGTTTCAGCACCGATTGCGATTGGTGGCAAGGTCGTTGCCCATATCGATTCACCTGGTTGGACTGGGTCTTGAACAACTCACACACCAACCGTTTTTATAATCTCATTAAATTTTTTACAGGACGTCGATGATCAAGCCCCTGAGAGATGATCTCATGGTACAACAGCAGTTACCGGCCGGATTAGACAGTAGTAATGCTAGATGGCAACACATGATTGCCGTGATAATGTTGAACCAAACTGGTAGGAAGCCGGTCAAGACAGTGGCTCCTGTGTTCTGGGATCGTTGGCCAACTCCGGAAGCATTCCTTTCTGCCACTGAACCTGAGATCAAGACTGTGATCAGACCCTTGGGCATGGTCAATGTGCGATGTTGGCGACTGCAGAAAATGACTGAAGACTTCTTGACTTGGGATGGTATTGATGCTAAAATGTTGTATGGCATTGGCAAATACGGCAGTGACAGTTATGAGATATTCTTTAAAAATAACTACACTGTTGAACCCGCCGATAAAGAACTAAAACGATATTTACAGGAAGAGGTATTTGCATGAAAGAACTTTGGGTAGAAAAATATCGGCCCGGTACCATGGCCGAGTATGTGTTCACAGACGCAACACTAAAACAACAGGTTGAGACCTGGGTACGAGAAAAGTCCATTCCACACTTGTTGTTGAGTGGAAGTCCGGGCACTGGTAAAACAACCTTGGCCAAGATGTTGATAGCCGAGCTTGACATAGATGAATACGATGTCCTGTTCAGCAATGGCAGCAAGGAAGGTCGCAAGATTGAGTGGGTTGACAAGTTGATTAACTTTTGTCAAACCATGCCATTTGGGCGTTTTAAAATTGTGTTGATTGACGAAGCAGATTTTTTAAATCCCAACAGCGTACAACCAGCACTGAGAAGTCTCATGGAAGACTACAGTGAGACAGTAAGATTTATCATGACCTGTAATTATCCCAACAAGATATTGCCGGCCTTACACAGTCGTTGCCAAGGATTCCACATAGACCGGACTGATCAGACAGAATTCACAGCCAGAGCTGCCACAGTGCTGGTATCAGAAAACGTTGAGTTTGATCTTGATACTCTGGACAGTTATGTCAAGGCCACCTATCCAGATCTACGCAAATGTCTACAGTTATTACAGGCCAACTCAACAACTGGCGGCTTGATCCGGCCAGGAGAAAACGATGCCGGAGTCAAGGACTGGAAGCTAGACAGCGTGGCCATGTTCAAGGCAGGCAAGACACGTGAAGCTCGCACCCTAATCTGTAGCCAAGCCACAGTAGAAGACATGGACGGTATGTTCCGTTGGATGTATGATAACCTGGAGTTATGGAGTGCCGATCCCGAAAAGCAGGACCAAGCCATCACGATAATCCGTAACGGCTTGGCCAGTGTACCTTTAGTTGCTGATCAGGAAATCAATGTGAGTGCCACTTTAGTGGAGTTGTGCCAATTATGAGATATCTATTATTAACCTATTACCGAAAACCTACGGGCAAAATTGACGAAGCTATGACCATAACTCGCAACCTAAAGTTACGAGATCGGCAAATGGCCAATGTAATACTTGACTTTGAAACTCTATCTGTAGTAAAATGTAGTATGGATGGTGTTGTAGTTCCCAAAGATTGGGACAGAATTGTGTCCTACTACTACCAGCACTA
>Ga0114978_10005391_pt1 | contig 10216 bp, 8 predicted proteins | sample S_140212_EF_Meta_FD_87027 | JGI IMG/M metagenome (GOLD analysis project Ga0114978, IMG submission 87027) | Freshwater microbial communities from Lake Simoncouche, Canada to study carbon cycling - S_140212_EF_MetaG | ecosystem: Environmental > Aquatic > Freshwater > Lake | place: Lake...
AACGAGTGCCTTTTCTCCAAGTGGTTGGGGAAGTACCTACTATTTTGGCAGTCTAAATTTTTTGGGTGAGTATTTAAGAGGTAATATAGCAACTACACAAGTATATAACAGAGCACTATCAGCAAGTGAAGTATTACAAAATTACAACGCAACAAAAACAAGGTTTGCACTATGAGCTATTTTAATGGACCAAAAATTGTAACAAATGGACTTGTACTTTATTTAGATGCTGCTAACCGTAACGGAATATCTGCGCTGGGCTGTGGGGGGTTCACCGGTTCTCGGCAATTGGTCAAGAATATGGCGTCGGCATCAGATGTTATAGGTGATTTCGGCGGCGTAAGGTTGGGTAATTTAACCTACTATACAGCCTTTGCAATAGATTACCCAGAATCTACTTATGGCGGAGACGCAGCGGGTAGACATGGCATTACTCCCGGATATAATGTGCGATCTGGAACTAAAACATATGACACAAGTAGGGCGCTTCATTTATACGCTTGGAATAACGTAACTAACGCTTGGATCGAGGGTGAATTTAATGGAGCGCGTCTGTCTGGACACTGCTATGACAATTATACTGGCGCAGAAACTGGATACGCAGCTGAACTGGCGAAGTTTGTTACTGATTACAATAATATAAAAACAAAATATCCAAACGTTTCATTTATAGTAATAGGTAGTCATAGAGCAGATAGATACAGTCAAGCGGTAAGAGATATTTTAACTGATCTCGGAAAGCCAGATGGGTATATAGATTCGGATTATATCGCTGCACCAGAATGGATATTGATAGGGAAGCCCGGACTTGGGGCTGGAAATTATTATGGTTGGGCCTATGAAAATTATAGTACAAACCCATCTCAAGTTGCGCATTTAAATTTTGGCTTGCCGATTTTTGGTTCAACAGATAATTATTTTTTATTTGATGGAGTGGATGATTATATAAGTGTTGGAAATTTAGGATCACAATTTTCAAATTATACAGTAGAAATTTGCTTTAAATCAGATAGCGTATCAAATTATAGAAATCCAATAGATTGCAATTGGCTGGTTTATAATGGTTCATATAGTAATATAGGCCCAAGGTTAGAACAGAATAGCTCTGGAAATCTTACTTGGGTAATTGGAGATGCTTCTGGAAATTATGAAAATAGAACTGTTATATCGTCAGGCATGAGCGCAAATCCAATTCACTGCGCTTCTATAACTAAATCGGGTAATCTTGTTACATCGTATTATAATGGTTCTCAAGTTCAATCCTCGAATCAATCATACACCCATTCGGGTTCTTTTAGCAACGTGCAAATAGGAAGAGGTTTTTCAGCTTCTAGCGAAAGGTGGTTTAACGGAGGAATATATAATGTCAAAATTTATAATACAGCCATTACTTCGTCAGAGATTTTACAAAATTACAATGCGTTGAAAGGAAGATTTGGACTATGAGCTATTTTACTTATATAATATTTAACAACAATGAAAGAGATTTACTTGACTTGAATGTGCTTTTACAATTTTGTGCTGATCCCATTCGCAAGTCAAATAATAATGTTCATACTTATGTGAAGTATATTGGTGATATGCCAGATTGTGTTAAAAATCTAACTACAAAATCGGTTGAATACAACAGTGATCAAATATCTAATATATTTGATAAAGAAAACTGGAATAACTCAATACCATTCTAAATTTATGAGTACATCGGCACCCATTAGTATAGCAACAAGCGGACTTGTATTTCATTATGATATAGATAACATAAAAAGTTATGCTGGTCCTGCTGGATCAAACATAGCTTCTGCAATATCTACAACCACTAGTACCAGTACAGGATTTTCGTTTGTTGGTGGAACAGAAACTGTTTATATACCCGGATTAAATGCTAGTGTTGTGTCTGCATATAATGACATTCAAAACAACTATTCACTATCCAATTGGTGTTGCCCTGCCCCAATTAGTTATGGCGTCGTGGCAGCATCTGGTTCTACAACATATACATACTCTATATTGTATCGTTCTGGTAATGGATATACCAGTGGAAATTATATGTACAGATACGAGTATAATGGCGGTGCATATATCACAGAGGCTGGTGTGTTTGATGATGCGAAAAGAGTAGATATGGGAAATGGTTGGTATTGGGCTTATAATACATTTACTACAAACGCCAACACAAACTTCTTGTATTTATATTTATTTTATTATTACTATTCCAGTGTATCAAATAGAGTACATTTGGCAAAAGTGATGGTGATGAAAGGAGATTATACAAATTTACATCCAAGATATTGGCCGGGACTTTCAGAAACACGTTCAGCAACAAGTTCTGTATTGGATTTAACAAGAAATAATACATGGACTGTAAATAATCTAACATATGATTCCAGCAGTTTTACTTTTAATGGAAGCAATAGTTGGATAGAATCATCCACAAGTACAGTGTTTGATAGCAACACAATAACAATGGAAAGTTGGTGCAATCCAACCGCAACTTCACAAAATGGATTCTTGTTTGAAAAAGGACAAGTGAATACACAATATAATAATTTTTTTAATCAGGCTGGAGTTTTTTATTTTAGAACAATGGGAGGAACAATAACCAATGAAGATTTGACCTTCACCACAGCCACATATGTCACCGCAAACAAATGGAATCATATTGTATGTACTTATAATGGTAGTATAAAAATTATATATGTAAACGGAGTACAAATAGCAAGTGTAGCTGCTTCTGGTACACTTGCCAGTGGTCAAACAAATCAATATATTGGAAAATTTGGTAGTGCCGGAAACAATTATCCATTTAGCGGTAAAATAGGAATATCAAGAGTATATAACAGAGCACTATCAGCAAGTGAAGTGTTAAATAATTATAACTCAGCCAAGTCTAGATTTTCACTAACATGAGCTATTTTAATGGACCAAAAATTGTAAATGATGGACTTGTACTTTGTTTAGATGCTGCTAATAATAAGAGTTATGTTGGTAGTGGAACGAGTTGGAATGATTTGAGTGGAAATAATAACACTGGTACATTAGTCAATGGACCAACATACACAAGTTCATTTGGTGGCGGTATTGTCTTTGATGGCACAAATGATTATATATCACTTGGGGCGTCTACGTTGTATTTGCCATCCGTGTCGCATGCTCTTGAAATATGGGTAAAATCACCAAGTCTTGGCTCTGGTATGAATACTGGCGGATTAATATCAATAACGTATGGAATCATAATGCAAATAAATGGTGGTAATTTATACTACTCAGTATATAATAGCGATACGAGCGCATATATCATCTCTGCCGCAACCACTGGGCTGAATTTACACGACAATATATGGCATCATATTGTTTGCACAAAAGGAACATCTACTTTCGAGATGTATGTTGACGGTGTAGTAAAACAAACCGGAAGCTTTAGCGGAGTATGGAGTGGTACAAATGTATGGAGTGCGATGTCGGCAACTGTCGGATCAAATCCAAACGATGTTTATTATTATCTAAAAGGAAGTGTTGGATTGGCTAAAATTTACAATCGATATTTGAATGCGAGTGAAATATTACAAAATTACAATGCTACGAAAGGAAGATTTGGACTATGAGTATTCAAGGCAATCCATTTATAATTCATGACAGCAGTTTGGTACTTTCACTTGATGCTGCCAATATAAAGAGTTTTCGTGGAGAACCTACCACAAACGTTGCACCAAATCCATTAGATCTCTTTGCTTGGTGTATCAATGGAGCAAATTCTGCCACACTGTCCAGAGATACTTCTAGTCTGGCGTCTCCAGCTGGAGGAATTCCGATGAGAATGACTACTACAGGATCAGATCCGTATACAAACACATATAACGCTGCTTTTAATTTAAACGCGGCGACACAAGGTCAGGTGTGGACAATGAGCGTTTGGGCAAAAGCAAATAGAATCTTGACGTGCGAATTATTCTTGTTTGAAGCAAACAGTTCGGGTGTTTATATAAATCTTAGTACTGTTAGCATCAGTGTTACTACAGAGTGGCAAAGATTTACACTGTCTCGTACAAATACGGAGGCAACAGTCGCATATGTTCAAGTTAGATTGGATGGACCAAATACATACTCAGCCGGAGATATTGTTTGGTGGGATGGTTTACAAGTCGAGCAAAAGGCATATGCTACTACATTTGTGAGTGGCAGCAGAGGAACTACTGTGGAAACAGGCGGTGGGTTATATGATTTGACCAACGGTAATAATAATGGAACATTAACAAATGGTCCAACATTTAATAATGAAAATGGTGGCAGTATTATTTTTGATGGTACAAATGATTATATATCTATACCAAATAGTACCGCATTAAACCCAACAAATATTACTGTGTCCGCTTGGATAAATAGAACGTCTACCGTAAATTACGCACATTTCGTTGGGTTGCCCGTAAGTAATACTTCGTGGACATCGCCATATATGTCATATGGAATTGAATATATAGGAACATCCGATACAATATCGCTTGTTCTTGGATTTTCCGATAATTCTTTTGCATACACAAACGCGACAGCATTTGGAAATAACCAATGGTTTCAATTTATTGGAACATACGATGGAAATAATGTAAAAGTTTATATAAATGGAGCTATACAAACAACCAGAGCAGAAACAAAAACTATGGCGACATCTTCTGCTAATTTTTATATTGGGTCAAACAATGCATCCACAGTGTATCCTCTAAATGGAAAAATAGGAAGTGTTCAATTATATAATCGAGCACTATCAGCAAGTGAAGTATCAAATAATTATAACTCAGCCAAGTCTAGATTTTCACTAACATGAGCTATTTTAATGGACCAAAAATTGTAAATGATGGACTTGTAGTTTGCTTGGATGCTGCCAATAGTAAAAGTTATATTGGCAGTGGAACAACGTGGAATGATTTGAGTGGAAACAATAACACTGGAACATTAAATAATGGACCGACATACACAAGTTCATTTGGTGGCAGTATTGTGTTTGATGGTACAAATGATTATATACCAATATCTGTTCAGAGTAATATAATAAGATTATATGATTGTACAATATTTTTTGTAGTAAAACTGCCATTATATTCTGGAGGGCAGCGTTGTATATTTTCTTACAGAGGCGGAAGTGGCGGTAATTTATATGTAGGAAAATCTTCTGGTGGAATATTTTGTTTTTACGATGAATTAAACTCTCCAAATTATACAGTTGGGAGCATCACTGATAATACGATAGCTATCATTGCAGTAAAATTAGATTATTCTAGTAATACAATAACGACTATAATTAACGGTTCAAAACAAACTTCAGCAACAAGAACTGGATGGGTATCAGCTTATAACACATTTTTAAATTTAGGTTATGATGCGGGAGGAACTGGAGAATATATGTTAGGTAATTTTTACTATTTCGCTCATTACAATAAAGTTCTTTCTGACGTAGAACTTTTACAAAATTATAATGCATTAAGGGGGCGTTTTGCGTTATGAGTGTAATGGCACCAATCAAAACAATTTCGGATGGATTACAATTCTATTATGATACTGGAAATACAAAGAGTTATGTTGGAGAGCCGACAACAAATATTTGGAGTATTCAAGCTGGAGTGAGTATTAATGACTACAATGGTTGGGGTATGCCAAATGCCGGAACTGCGGTTATAACGTCAACAGTTGTTACAAATTATGGTTCTTGGAACGGTAATAGAATTTGGCTAGTAAGTGTAGGATCTGGAACTTTGGTTAGTTATGGCTCTTGGAGGCTTTGCGTAGATCAGCCAACTGCTGGATCAGCTTATTCATCTACAAGAAAATTGGCGGCAAAGATACGAATGTTAACTGGATCAATTACTAATATTGGCTTACATTCTGGCGGTGGAACTGGAGGTTACAACGGTTTAGATTTTACAAGTATTTTAGAAAAGAATGTTCCTTTGGATTGTGCTATTAAAGACGGGTGGACGCAAATGTTATCTGGCGCAGATTGGTCATCAACAACAGTTGCGCATTGCGTTGGAATAGGATTAAATAACTCTGGACCATATTCATTTTTAGTGACAGAGCCAATGTATTATCCAAGCAATAGATTGGTTAATTTCACGCCAACTTCCAGATCTAACACTCAAGGTTTGCTCGATTTAACAAGAAATAATACAATAGATCTCACAAATACAAAATTTGATGTCAATAGTCTTGTCGATTTTCCTATAAGTGCCAGTGCCAATAGCTATATCACAACAAATACAAATTGCAATCTCACAGGCGACCAAACTCTTACCGCGTGGATAAAACCGACATATGGAACAGCATCTCCACACAGAACTGTTATATGCACAGATAAAAATTATCAATATGGTATCAAGCTCATGAACTATAAAAATACTGCAAGGTGGGGGCTTTGGCTTGGTTGGGGTTCGTCAAATTACGAAGCACTTATTTCAAGTAACATAAACGATAACACGTGGAAAATGATAACGGGTACGTGGAAACAATCTACCGGAATAGTAAATCTATATCTGAATGGACAATATGTTACTCAATTTAGTACAGGAAACACAAGTGCTATATCTTTATCTACCGGCTATATATGGGTAGGTATGGGATATGAGTTGGATTTTGGAAATGGACAATCTTATGAAGGAAAGATAGATTCTGCGGCAATATATAGCAGGGTTCTTACAGACTCTGAAATTCTTCAAAATTATAACTCAATTAAATCAAGATTTGGATTATAATAACTATAATATATCTTTCTGCTTATACTTATAAATAATATAAAATAAAATTATGTCAGACATTCTCATCACACCAAACAGAGGCTCATCAAACGCTCCAACTATTCAATTCAGCGGCAGTGCCAATGCATCCGCAAGCATAAGATTGGAAGTTTTACCAGAAGGTCAAGTTGCATTTCTGGGTAAATCCGGATCATTGTTTAGTATTTCAGATAATATGGTTGGCAGTTTAATGGCAGTTAGTGATATATCTGGTTTGCCAATTTTAGAAGTATTTAGTGATGATAAAATAGTTATGGGCAAGTATAATACCAATACACTTGTTGTAACAGGCAGTCAAATAGCAATTGGTAAATCAGGTTCAAATGCAAATACAATATTGGATATAAGTGGCAGTGTTGCAATAACAGGTTCATTGCGTGTAACAGGCAGTATAACAGGTAGTTTATTTGGTACATCAAGTTATGCTACTACATCATTAACATCAAGTTATGCATTGAGCAGTGCTGCTGCTGGTATATCTGGTGGTGCAACAAATTATATAGCAAAATTTAGCAGTGCTACAACATTGACCTCAAGTTTAATAGTTGACAATGGAGCCAATATCTCTGTTACGGGTGGCATAACAAGTTCACTTGATGCAAATATATATGGTATAACAGTTGGTCGTGGAAAAGGTAGTGTATCTACCAGTACATCAATTGGAAATAAAGCTTTAAGCGCGGCATCGGGGATGTCAAGCCGCAACACGGCGGTTGGATATTATTCTCTAAAAAACACCGACTCGTGGAGCAACACGGCGGTTGGATGGCAATCTATACAAAACGCCACTTATGCAGACTTCAACACGGCGGTTGGGGCTGGATCTCTACAAGCCAACACCACTGGACACAGCAACACAGCATTTGGATTTTATTCATTATATAGCAACACCACCGGATACTATAACACAGCAACTGGAGTTAAATCTCTACGAAGCAACACAACCGGATACAAAAACACCGCGACTGGATATGGAGCCATGTACTATAACAGCACTGGATTCTATAACACAGCGGCTGGGTTTTATGCTCTAAAAAACAACACATCTGGAAGCTATAATACGGCGATTGGCATTCAATCCACATGGAAGAATACCACCGGAAAAAACAATACGGCGGTTGGATATCAATCTCTGGCGGGTGACTACGGTAGTGGTAACACGGGAGACAATAATGTAGCGGTTGGATATAGATCTATACAATCGAACCTCACAGGATACGGCAATACGGCGGCTGGATACTATTCATTAAACAGCAACAGCACTGGATACGGCAACACTGCAATTGGAAGTGGATCTCTACAAAACAACACAACTGGATACCACAACACGGCGGTTGGATTTCAATCTCTATACGGCAACACAACCGCATATGGCAACGTAGCGGTTGGTGGCTATTCTCTCCGATACAACACCACTGGATGGGATAATGTGACGGTTGGATATTATTCATTATACAGCAACACAACTGGATACCAAAATGTGGCGACTGGAAATAGTTCTCTGCGCAGCACCACCACTGGAAACCAAAACGTAGCAAATGGACATTATTGTATGAGAGGCAACACCACTGGATACAAAAACGTGGCCGCAGGAGTTGTTTCTCTACGCTACAACACCACGGGATACTACAACACGGCGGATGGATATCAATCTTTAGGTAGCAACACCAGTGGATATGGCAACACGGGATGTGGCGCTAATGCTCTATATAGCAACACCACGGGAAACAACAACACGGCGGTTGGATATTATTCTGGTTACGGAAATGGTGCAAACGCCAACATTACTGGTACAAATAATACTTTTATTGGTTATGGAGCTATGGGCGCATCTACTTCTACAAGCAATGCGATCACACTTGGTGATAGCAATATTGCTACATTACGCTGTCAAGTTACAAGTATCACAGCATTGTCTGATGCTAGAGATAAATCAGATATCATAGATATTCCTGTTGGTCTAAATCTTATTAAACAATTACATCCAGTATCATTTAAATGGAATATGCGTGATGGTGGAAAAATAGGCATTTCAGAATTTGGTTTTATTGCTCAAGAATTATTAGAAGCACAAACAATAGTTGCTACAGTTGTTCCAAATCTTGTATCTACAGAAAATCCAGATAAATTAGAAGCATCTGCTGGTACATTGATTCCTATACTTGTAAAAGCAATTCAAGAATTAGAAGCTAGATTATCAGCACTTGAAGCAAAATAATATCTGCATATACTATAATAACCTTTTATTCATTTTGGTTTGTATATTTATATACACAACATAACTTCATAACAATATGGCACTAACATTTCCAACAAATCCAGTATCAGGTTCGGTATACAACTATAATTCATATTCTTGGGTATGGGATGGTATAAGTTGGAATAGCAATTATAATGGCAGCAGCGGCAGCAGCGGCAGCAGCGGTTCAACCGGAAGTAGTGGCAGCAGCGGCAGCACTGGCACCAGCGGCACCAGCGGCGTAGGCAGCAGCGGCAGCACCGGAACCAGCGGCAGCAGCGGTTCAACCGGAACCAGTGGCAGCAGTGGCAGCACTGGCACAAGTGGTAGTAGTGCAACAAGCGGCAGCAGCGGTTCAAGTGGCTCAACTGGAACATCTGGCAGCAGCGGTTCAACCGGAAGTAGTGGCAGCAGTGGCAGCACTGGCACAAGTGGCAGTAGTGCAACAAGTGGCAGCAGCGGAACAGGTGGTGCAAACGGTTCAAGTGGTTCAACCGGAACCAGTGGCAGCAGCGGCTCAACCGGAACCAGCGGCAGCACTGGCACAAGTGGTAGTAGTGCAACAAGTGGCAGCAGCGGCAGCAGTGGTGCAAACGGTTCAAGTGGTTCAACTGGAACAAGCGGTAGCAGTGGTTCAACCGGAACAAGCGGCAGCAGTGGCAGCACTGGCACAAGCGGCAGTAGTGGAAGCACTGGCACAAGCGGCAGCAGTGGTGCAAACGGTTCAAGTGGCTCAACTGGTACAAGTGGCAGCAGTGGTTCAACCGGAACAAGCGGCAGCAGTGGCAGCACTGGCACAAGCGGTAGTAGTGGCAGCACTGGCACAAGCGGCAGCAGTGGTGCAAACGGAGCCAACGGTTCAAGTGGCTCAACTGGTACAAGTGGCAGCAGTGGTTCAACCGGAACAAGCGGCAGCAGTGGCAGCACTGGCACAAGCGGTAGTAGTGGTGCAAACGGAGCCAACGGTTCAAGTGGAACAAGTGGCAGTAGCGGAAGCAGCGGTGCTGCTGGTGCAGGCGGATCTTCTGGAACAAGTGGCAGTAGTGGAAGCACTGGCACAAGCGGCAGCAGCGGAAGCAGGGGATCGAGCGGCAGCAGCGGAACCGACGGCAGTAGTGGTACAAGTGGAAGCAGCGGAAGCAGGGGATCGAGCGGAAGCAGTGGCAGCAGCGGAGCCAACGGAGCCAACGGAACAAGT
>Ga0114978_10005393_pt1 | contig 10208 bp, 11 predicted proteins | sample S_140212_EF_Meta_FD_87027 | JGI IMG/M metagenome (GOLD analysis project Ga0114978, IMG submission 87027) | Freshwater microbial communities from Lake Simoncouche, Canada to study carbon cycling - S_140212_EF_MetaG | ecosystem: Environmental > Aquatic > Freshwater > Lake | place: Lake...
GGCTCTGGCATCATCCCTGCAGGTCTTGAAATGATGGATCAACCCATGACCGCTGCGGTGGAGGATTTCGCCCACGCAGGATACGATTTGAGTGCAGCGGCGATTTTGCTCTGCGAAAGCGATGGAACGCCTGAAGAGGTTCAAGAAGAAATTGAACGCATGAGCAGTGTCCTCATGTCTTGCGGCGCAACAAGCATTGCAGTGAGTCAAAGCGAAGAAGAACGCCTTCGCTTTTGGAGTGGCAGAAAAAATGCTTTCCCCGCTTCAGGACGCATTTCACCTGACTACATGTGCATGGACTCCACCATTCCGCGCAAGCGTTTGGCCGATATTTTGGATGCCATCAAAGCGATGGAGAGCACCTATGGACTGAGGTGTGTGAATGTCTTTCACGCAGGCGACGGCAATCTTCATCCCCTGATCTTGTTTGACGCGAACCAAGCCGACGAACTTAAGCGAGCCGAGGCCTTTGGGGCTGATATTTTAGAGACCAGTGTCGCCATGGGTGGCACCATCACCGGTGAGCACGGTGTGGGCATCGAAAAACTCTCGAGCATGTGTGTTCAATTCACCGCTCAAGAACTGCAACAAATGCTGGAGATCAAAAGAGCCTTTGATCCCCAAACACTTCTGAACCCCGCCAAAGTCATTCCCACGCTTCAGCGCTGCGCAGAAGGCGGCAAGATGGTCGTCAGGCAAGGCCAATTGCCCTTTGCACACATCGAGCGTTTTTAATCTTGCGTGGGGTCAGTACGCCCCCCAAAAATAGCCGTCCCCACGCGCACAAGCGTTGAGCCAGCAACAATAGCGGCCTCCAAATCTTGCGTCATCCCCATGGACAAGGTGTCAATTTGCACCTCGCCCAACTCCTTTTGAAGAGAGGCAAAAACGGCTTGCCCTCTTTGGTGCATGGCCAACTGCGCATCAAACTCGGGGCTAAAGTCTGGCAGGGTCATCACTCCTCTGAGCCTCAAGCGACCCAAGCCCATGATCTCTTTGGCCAAGGGCAGAACCTCTTGAAGTTGCACGCCCGCCTTGGTTGGGCCCTCATCCACGTTGACTTGAATCAACACATTCAAGGGTGGCAAATGCGCTGGGCGTTGTTCATTCAAGCGCTGCGCATGCTTGAGCTGCTCGAGGGTGTGCACCCAGTCAAAACACTGTGCCACCCACTTCGTTTTATTGCTTTGAAGTGGCCCAATGCAATGCCATTGGGCGTCTTTCATAAGAGAGAAGCTCTTGGCACTTTCTATTTTCTCAACCGCCTCTTGAATGTAGTTTTCACCAAAACACCGTTGACCCTGCTCCTTCAAGGTGACGATGTCTTGCAAGGAAAAGGTCTTAGACACCGCTAGCAATTCAATGCCCTGTGGTTCACGAGCGGCTTTTAGAGCGGCTTGCGCGATTCGCGCCTTCACCGCTTGCCAGCGTTGGATCAAAACTGCAGAATTGGACATGGCACCCTTTGGGGCCGCAGATGAGCTTGGAGTGTCAAAGGAAGGACTGGGAGGCGTGCTTTTCATGGTCCCTCAATATAACGCCATCTTCGCTTTTGATCAAATCGCCAATTCCCGCTTTGAGGAACGGGCTCCCAAGAAGTTTGTTTTTAAGGCAAAATCTGATCCATGGATTTCCAAATCTTTTACTTCTTTACATGGCCCTCATATGTCTAGCATTCAAACCAAAACTTACGATTCCACGCCCTCGAAAAAGCTTGCCTTTATTGGCTTGGGTGTCATGGGCTACCCCATGGCGGGTCATTTGTTGGCAAGCGGCCACCAAGTGACGGTCTTTAACCGAACCCAAACCAAGGCCACTCAGTGGATGCAAGAATTTGACTCCAATCCAAAAGCCCTCTCAGCTCCAACGCCCAAACAAGCTTCTTTAGGGGCAGATATCGTTTTTTCTTGCGTGGGCAATGACGAAGACCTCAAGGCCGTGATCTTGGGTCAAGAGGGTGCATTGGCAGGGATGCATCCAGGCGCCGTTCTCGTGGATCACACCACCGCCTCAGCTCAATTTGCTCGTGAGCTGTTTTTGGTGTGTGAGCGTCAACAGATTGCCTTCATCGATGCCCCCGTCTCTGGCGGGCAAGCCGGCGCACAAAATGGACAACTCACCGTCATGTGTGGTGGCAAGGAGGCCGATTTCATGCTCGTTAAACCCATTGCGCTGGCCTACTCCAAGGCCTTCACGCTGATGGGTGCGAGTGGCTCGGGACAACTGACCAAAATGGTCAATCAAATCTGTATCGCTGGCTTGCTCCAAGCTCTAAGCGAAGCCGTCTCCTTTGGGATGAAAGCTGGGCTTGAGATGAACACCGTCCTTGAAGTCATTGGCAAAGGTGCAGCTCAAAGTTGGCAATTGGACAATCGCGGCAAAACCATGGCCCAGGACAAATTTGATTTTGGTTTTGCCGTGGACTGGATGAGAAAAGATTTAGGGATTGTTTTGCAAGAAGCCCATCGCAATGGAGCACGCTTGCCCGTCACCGCGCTAGTGGATCAGTTTTACGCCGATGTTCAACAAATGGGGGGGCAGCGATTAGACACCTCTAGCCTCATCAAGCGTCTTCAATAAGCACCCGAGCACCCTTACCTTTAGAGGCCATGGGTGCTTGGTCTTTCTTATCTTGAATTGGCCGCAGGGGCCTTGCCCGGAGAAGGCAGCAAGGCTTTGAGCTCGTTTTCAGTAATGATTTCAAAAACTTTGACCACCTTTTGAACCCCAGAAACATTTCTGGCGACCTCAACGGCGCGATCGGCCTCCCTTTGCGTCACACGGCCCATCAAATAGATGACGCCACGGTCTGCATGCACTTTAAAAGCACTGGCGAAGATATCTTTGCTGTCCACCAAATTGGCTTTGACCTTGCTTTGAATCAACAGGTCTTGAGATCTCTCTGAGAAGCTTGAAAAGTTAGCCACTTGTACTTCGTTGAGAACCGTTCTGACATTGTCAATTTGAGAGACAATTTCTGAAACATACTTGACGTCGCGCTCATTCAAAGCCTCTCCGGTGATCAAAACTTGCCGGTTGTAACTGGCCAAGCTGATGTGAACCTTTCCGCTGAGTGCTTCCCGGATCCTCAAGATTCCTTTGATCTCTATGCTCTCATCTTCAAGCTGTGCGCCCGAAGTTCTGCGATCTGTGACCACCATGGTGCCGCCGACAAATCCACCCACCACCATGGGTGCACAGGCTTGTAGAGCCAGCGTGGAGCATAAAACCAGGAGCGTGCTGAAAAATTGAAATTTGATTTGTTTGCTCATACTTGATTACCTTCTTGGTCTCCCAATAGTTGTGTATCCACACCGTCACATAAACAATGCAGGACCAATAAATGGACCTCTTGAATTCTTGCCGTTCTGTCATGGGGCACACAAATGTGCACATCCGTCTCTCTCAAACTGGCGCCCATCTTGCCTCCGCCCTTGCCCGACAAAGCCACCACGGTCATCTCTCTTTGGTGTGCTGCCTCAATGGATTTCAAAATATTTTTGGAGTTCCCGCTGGTGGAAATTGCCAATAAAACATCCCCGCTTTGACCCAGGGCTCTGACTTGCTTGGAAAATATTTGATCAAAATCATAATCGTTTGCGATCGCCGTCAAAATGGAACTGTCGGTGGAGAGCGCGATGGCGCCGAGCTCTGGCCTTTCTCGCTCAAAGCGGCCCACAAATTCCGCCGCAAAGTGCTGTGCATCAGCCGCCGAGCCGCCATTGCCACACACCAAAACCTTGCCCCCACTGGTGACACAGGCAAGAATGGCCTGAATGGCACTGGCAATCGGTTTGGACAAGACCTGTGCGGCTTGGTACTTCAAGTCTGCGCTGTCTATGAATTGTTGCTCTATGCGTTGCTCTAACATCGGGTGTGGGGTTTTTAAGTCGAAGGTTGTGGTGGCGAAATAAATGAACAAGCGATGCGCTCAAGCGCCCAACTTCAAAGCTTTCAGCCCTTTTTGTTTTAAAGTGTGCCTATTCATTGAGTTGACTTCACCACTCCAATGCTTGTCAAAAATTCCGCAACAAGGTTCTTTTGAGTATCATACCTGAGCACACCCCTTTCACAAGCCCCCAATCACCCTTATTCTACCCATGAGCGCCTCCTACGCAAAAGCGCTTGAAGTGGCCAAACAGTTGGTTGGCAATCAAGCCTTGAGTCCAAGTTCTTTGTACATCATCGCCTCTCCCATTGGTAATTTGGCAGACGTGAGCCTAAGAGCATTGTTTGTCTTGCAAACGATGGATTTCATTGCTTGCGAAGATACCCGGCACACCCAACAACTTTGTCGCTCCTATGGTCTGGAAATTGCCTCATCTCACTGGATCCCCGTTCACCAGCACAATGAGCTGCAAGGGGCAGAGCGCGTCATTCAAGCGCTCTCAACCGGTGCCAAAGTGGCCTACTTGAGCGATGCTGGGACACCAGGCATCAGCGATCCAGGCTCGCGCTTGGTGAGCGCAGTTCAAGCAGAAGGCTTTAGAGTCGTCCCTTTGCCCGGCCCTTCCAGCGTCACCACACTGATAAGTGCAAGCGGCGCACATCTCGCAGACGATCAAAGCTTTATTTTTATAGGCTTTCTTTCCTCAAAAGCTCAAATGCGTTCGCAACAAATTCAAGACATTGGCAAGGAGCACCGTTGTCAAATTATTTTGGAAGCCCCGCACCGAATCCTTGATTTGGCCAAGGCCTTGTCTGCTCTTGAGGAAAGGGTGATCACCGTTGGCCGGGAGTTGACCAAACAGTTTGAAAGCATCAAGCGCTTAAAGGCCGAGACACTTTTGGCCTGGCTTGAGGAGGATTCGAACCGTCAAAAGGGGGAGTTTTGTATCTTGATTCACCCACTTCCCTTTGAGAAAGATCATCGCGAAATCGATGACAAGGTTCTCAAGCTCTTATTGGCGCACTTGCCACTTAAAACTGCCGTGGATTTGACCACGCAAATCACGGGTCAAGCCAAAAAAGGCCTGTATGCCCAGGCGCTCAAATTAAAGGCGCCCTCTCCCAATGTCAACGAAGATATGGATGAGGTCTGATAGTCCCCATAAGGACCGCGCTAGAGAGCTGTCACTTGATTTGAACGATGGACTTCACAACCACATTGGAGGTGGGAAAATTGGCCAAGCCATAAAGCGTAGCGGTGGATATTTGTGCCATGATGTCGATCACATTGAGCCCCTCTAAGATTTGTCCAAACACCGCATAGCCTGGTGAGGCCTCGCTTTGGTAATCAAGCTTGGAGTTATCCGCCAAGTTGAAATAAAACTGTGTGCTTGCAGAGTTGGGGGCCGAGGTTCTGGCCATTGCAATGCTTCCACGCGTATTTTTCAATCCATTGCTAGACTCCAATACAATGGAGTTGCCTGCACCAGCTTGTTCACTCACAGAGGAGGTCAACCACCCGCCTTGAACAACAAACTGGGGAATGAGTCTGTGCATCAAGGTATTGGTGTAGAAATTGGCATTGACATACTTTAAATAATTATTGACCGTGATGGGCGCTGCCGTTGGGTAGAGCTCAACCGTCAAATCACCAAAATTCGTCGTGATCTTGACTTGAGGGTTGGACACTTCAAAGTTCTTCATCACCATCTGAACGCCATCGGTGCTTTTGGTCACGATGAAGGCCTGACCCGCCACGTTTGGACTACACGTCACATATTTTTCCGTGTCGCTTCCACCGGGCAAAAGCGCCAAGCCTTCGCAATTTGACACGGACACCTGAAAGTCTTGGTTCAAATTGAGGCCCATCAATTTAAAGGTGGTTTTTTGACCATACATCACCTGATCCATGGTGATATCGGTCACAACAGGCAAACTCCCGTTGTTGCCTTGGCCACACGAGCCAAGAGCAAAGCACATCAGGACCAGCAGATATTTCAAAAGTTTTTTCATCACTATTTTAGGGTTGACCGAGATCCATTGCATTTTGAAAGGAGGCCGCATCCCCTTTCAATCCAAAAGCCTCATTTTGAGGGGTTTTAAGCTTGAGTATTTTAAGCACTTAATGTCTTTTACATCACATCAGTACCGGTCGCTTGGGTAACAGTAAGGCTGACCCATCTTGCCCCGCGCCCCTTGCCTGTCGGAGCAATCAGACCTTCGGCTTTCATGGTTCGCAATACCAGCCGCACCATGTCACGGCTGATGCCGGGGCAGGCTTCTTCAATTTCAGAAATAGAAAAAGGTAGATTGCGCTTGAGTATTTCTGCCCGCACCCGGTCGCCTTTAGCACCACGACCACGCTCAATGGTACCGACTCGTGCTTCGAATTCCTTATAAGCGCGCAGCAATGCACCCCAAAAGTAGTCGAGCCATGGGGCGATATTTTGTATGCCCTCGTGCCAACCCTGCGAGCTGGCCGCTAGCGTTTCGTAGTAACTCTCCTTCGATTCCTCGAAAATCCGCTCCAGACTAATGAAGCGGCCCACGGTGTAGTCGGCGTGGTAGAGCAGTTGCAAGGTGAGCAACCGAGCCATGCGGCCGTTGCCATCAGGGAATGGATGCACGCATAAGAAATCAAGGATGACCAGCGGCACCAGCACCAGCGGGTCAGCCAAGTGCTGATCTAGCGCTGACCGGTAGCGCTCAATGGTGTCCGTCATCGCCATGGGCGTGAGGTGAGCCGCTGCGGGGCGAAATCGAATGCGCGTATTGCCATCGGGGTGGCGTTCAATGATGTCGTTGTTGGTGGCTTTCCAGTGACCACCCGGCTGCGGCATATAGCGGTACAAGATGCTATGCAGTTGCAGGACCGTGCCCTCTGAGAAGGGCATTTGTTCTCCGCTGTCATGAATCAGCCCTAAGGCATCGCGGTAGCCAGCGATTTCTTGCTCGGAGCGGCTCTTGGGCGTGGCGTTTTTGAGTACCAGTGACTTGAGTCGGTGGGCTGCAACGACGACACCTTCGAGTCGGTTGGAGGACTCCGTCGATTCGACAACTGCCACCTGCCACAGGTCGCTCAGCACCTCTGGCGATTGAGCAACATATAAAAGCTGCTTACCCCGGTACTCGCCCAGCGCGCGCAGCGTTGCCAGTTGCTGCGTGTCAAACCGCAGTTTGGCGAGGTAGTCTGGCGTTAGTGAGTGCATGGCTCATGAAATATTGAGAAATTGGGGTAATCTTAATACATATTGGGGCATTTTGTCACCAAATTGCCCCCTTATTTTGATGATTACCCCATTTGATACCAAGCGTAGCGACTTGAGACAAAGGCTTGCAATCTCAATTTGCACTCAGCATGCCCCCTGTTTTCAATTTGCACGCACACAAATCTGTGCAAGCGCACGGATCTCTGACCATGGGCCGTAGAGATTTCTACCCCCTTAGTCGCTCAACAAGTCATCGACTGAAGCCTCTGAGGCTGTTTCAAGTTGTTCTAGCGAGGTTATGTGGTACAAATCTTCCCCATGACGGCGCCGGTAACCCTTGGCGCAAACAGTCATGAGTTCGATGTTGCTGTGCATGGGTCTCTGCGCGAGTCGTAACTCAGCCTTATTGCGGTCTGAAGTTCTAAGAGAAATCCAGATTTCACGGCGTTTGAGTTGATTTTTTAGTTCTATTGGTACTTTTGCAAGGTAATAGAAGGTATCTCCACGCCTGAAGAGGTATGTGGGATAAAGCCTAAGATTTCACTCCACTGGCGTAACAACCACGTGTAGCAATTTCAGACTGCAAAACAATAAGTCCTTAGATGACCAGGCATTGCTATCCATTGGTGCGGCTGGCGGGGATCGAACCCACGACCCTTGGCTTCGGAGGCCAATACTCTATCCACTGAGCTACAGCCGCACGGCCTTAGACTTTGTATTGTAAATGCTCAGAAAGATTTACATTGTTTTACAGTGCCTAAAATAAGCCCTTTGTTCATTTTCACACCTTGCTCTAGGCTTTCTTTTAAAAAACGATCAACCCCTTTTTTTGGCGCAGATCAAGCAGTTCGTTATAATTGCACTCTTATTTTCAACAAACTTTGAGGCTTTCATGAGCGACGAGCATTCAGAAGATCACAATCCGATCAAAACCCCCAAACAAATGCTTTATGCAATTTTGTTCTCCTTTGTGGTCCCGATTTTCGTCATCATTGGATTGGTTTATTACGTCACCTCGGCCAACAAACCATCGGCCGGTGCGCCTGACACCCCAGACACGATCTCCGCTCGTCTCACCAAGGTAGGTCACGTTGAGATCAAAGACGCCAACCGAGTCCTCAAATCTGGAGAAGAGGTCTACAAAGGACAATGCACAACCTGCCACTCCATTGGCGTTGCAGGCTCTCCTAAATTAGCTGATGCAAGTGCTTGGGGGCCCAGAATTGGCAAAGGATATGAAGCCTTGTTGACCTCTGCACTCAAAGGCAAAGGCGTCATGGCTGCTCAAGGTGGGGGAGAATACGAAGACCAAGAGATTGGGCGAGCGGTGATCTACATGGCCAACGCAGCGGGCGCCAAATTCAAAGAACCCGCCAAACCCTGAATGCCCTTTGAGGGCCTTGGGTTCACTCTTTAAAAGGCGAGCATGTTCTCGCCTTTTTCAATGGTTTTTATGATGTGCCATGGGGCTTAAAACAAACCCAAAGGTCTGCGCCATCTCTTTTTGGGTGATTTCAGTGGTCTGGTAGGGTCCAAACTCCAACATCTGCGCGGCCTGCCACATGTCCATGGTGTGCACCAAGCCAAATCCAAGTGCTGTTTTCAGATACAAAAGACCCGTTTCATCTTGAAAGCAATGCTCTAAACTGGTTTGTAAACCCGTGTGGGAAAGAAGCTCAAAGTGGTTCTCTTTGTGCTGAATTCTCCAAACCCATGGGCTTAACTCTAACTCCACATACACCCTTTGAGGCCCGTTTTGGAAAAACCACTGGCCCAGTGCATCGGCTTGGTAATTTCTAGAGATGAAGGCCACAAGCTTGGTGTGCTCTAAGCGCTTGCCCTTTGAAGACGCAAAGTTGCCCAAGGTTTGAACATGTTCGTCTCGCATATACCATTGCCCCCTGGCGTCCAAACCTAGCCAGCCAAAACAATGCGGCACATCTGGCCATTTGATCAGGGCGCGTTTGACGATCTCATCCATGATCTATGGGTGCGGCAAAGTGGGGCTTAATGTAGAACGCTTGGGACGTCCAACTCTGTTTGAAGCGCGTCTGGGTTTCCGGGAGAGGCGTGATGCAAGACCATTCTCCAGCCTTGCGGCGTTTGCTGATAGACATTGGTTGCAATGATATAGGCCTCTTGCGATTCCTTGCCCAAGGTAATTTGTATTTGTTCAAGCACATTGTGCATGGCACTGGTCAATGACTCCACTCTCTTTACACTCAACACATTCACGTGCATCGATCCACCAGAGAAAATGGACTCAAAAGATTCTCTGATTTCTTGCGCCCCCACCAACCTCATGCCTCCAGGATGCACACAAACGATCTCATCTTCGTCCGCCCAACACGCCATGAGCTTTTCAATATCGGCTTTTTGCAAGGCATCGTAAAAAGCTTGCTCAATTTCTTTGGCACTTCCACCAAGTGTCACCGCTCTTAACTTTGATTTGCTCATGGTCATGTTGAACCTGTGTTGAAACAAAGAAAGGGCTGGTTCAAATGATCATTCATCTGACACGAGCCCTTGATGGTTTGAAGAAAAGTTTATTTTTTCAGCTTAAATCTTCTCACTGCAGCCAACTCCGCCATCATGATGTACAACTCGGCCTGGGCTTTTGCCAAATCAATTTCTGACTTGGCGTTGGCAAGACTTTCCTGCGCAGCCTTCTTGGCTGCCTCGGCCTTCTCCTCATCCATGTCTTCACCTCGAACGGCCGTATCGGATAAAACGGTCACCGCATTGGGTTGCACTTCAATGATGCCACCTGCTACAAAAATAAAGGTCTCTTGACCATCCAGCGCTTGTATGCGAACCGAGCCCGCTTTGATTCGAGTAATCAAGGGCGTGTGTCTTGGGTAGATGCCCAACTCTCCGTTTTCTCCTGGAAGGGCCACAAAGCGGGCCTCTCCGGAGAAGATCGACTCTTCTGCACTCACGACATCAACATGGAGGGTATTCATTCAAATTCCTAAAAAAGAGGTTGGTCAACGCTCTTTGATTAAATCTTTTTGGCCTTCTCAAAAGCCTCATCGATCGTGCCCACCATATAAAACGCTTGCTCAGGCAAGTGATCACACTCACCGGCCACAATCATCTTAAAGCCACGAA
>Ga0114978_10005397_pt1 | contig 10207 bp, 8 predicted proteins | sample S_140212_EF_Meta_FD_87027 | JGI IMG/M metagenome (GOLD analysis project Ga0114978, IMG submission 87027) | Freshwater microbial communities from Lake Simoncouche, Canada to study carbon cycling - S_140212_EF_MetaG | ecosystem: Environmental > Aquatic > Freshwater > Lake | place: Lake...
TTACGTTCCGCCAACAAACCATTGTGCGCCGCTCTGAGCATCGCTTGGGCAAGGTGATGGACCGCATCCACATCTTGGAAGGCCGTCAGTTGGTGTTGCTCAATATTGACGAAGTGATTGCCATCATTCGCCAAAGCGATGAGCCGAAACAGGCTTTGATGGCACGTTTCAAATTGAGCGAACGACAAGCCGAAGACATTTTGGACATTCGCTTGCGCCAATTGGCCAGATTGGAAGGCATCAAGATTGAGCAAGAGTTGAAGGAATTGCGTAACGAGCAAACACAACTCGAAGAAATTTTGGCCAATCCTTCAGCACTCAAACGTTTGATGGTGAAAGAGATTGAGCAAGATGCCAAAGCTTTTGCTGATCCGCGTCGCACCCTCATTCAAGAAGAAAAGAAGGCCGTGGCTGAGGTGAAGGTCGTGGACGAGCCTGTCACAGTGGTGGTATCGCAAAAAGGTTGGGTTCGTGCACGCCAAGGTCATGGTCATGACGCCGGCAGTTTCGCATTCAAGGCTGGTGATGGTTTGTATGGCACCTACGAGTGCCGTACCATCGACATGCTACTGGCCTTTGGCACAGCCCAAAAAGGCAGTGGTCGTGTGTACTCGGTGCATGTGGCGTCTTTGCCCGGTGCGCGAGGCGATGGTCAGCCTGTTACCACGCTCATTGAATTGGAAGCGGGCACTTCAATTGTCCATTACTTTGCAGGACCTGCAAATGCCACGCTGTTGCTATCAAGCTCTGGCGGCTATGGTTTCTTGGCCACGGTAGACAACATGACTTCGCGCCACAAAGGCGGCAAAGCTTTCCTCACAGTGGGTGAGGGTGAATCGGTGTGCGCACCCTCTCATGTGTCAGGGTCAAACGCGACGCCGCAACCTGGCGCTTCATCGATGCCTGCCGCAACGCATGTTGCCTGTGCTTCCACTGGGGGTCGCATTCTGACATTCGAAATCAGTGAACTTAAGCTGATGGAAAAGGGTGGACGTGGTTTGATGTTGCTCGATTTGGAAGCCAAAGATGCCTTGGCTGGGGCGGCCGCCTATACCCGCAGTGTGAAATTGTCAGGCATAGGCCGTGGCGGCAAAGACCGAGAAGAAACGCTTGAAATTCGCAGCTTGAACAATGCGCGCGCGGTTAGAGCGCGCAAAGGCAAGGCTGCAGATTTGGGCTTCAAGCCCACCCAAATTGCTCGTGTTGAATAAAGCCTAGGCTTATCTTTTGGGTGCGAAATGCATGCGTGGCACAAACTGGTAAGTGGATCGCCAGCAGGTGGCCAAAAGCTCCTCGGGACCATGGCGGTGGGTTAATTTCTTGCGAAGTCTTGAGACGCAAACTTGCAGGCGTTTGTTGTTGTAAAAATCTGAGAGCCCCCAAATGGCCATTTCCAATGCATCGCTGCGCAATGCTTGTTCGGGGGCCATGGCCAATTGCGTGAGCAGCACGGTTTCCATGGCGGTCAGCCCAATCGCGTTGTTGGCTGGCCCAGTGAGCAAGGCCCTCACAGGATCGATGGTCCATCCGGTTTTGAGGGTTCTGGGAAGCCTGGCTGCCAATCGTTCAATGATGGCAATCAATTCACTGGGGTTGAAGGGTTTGCTAATGCAGACGTCAGCACCCGCAGCAATGGCGGCAATACGCTCTTGGGGTTCGGTGGCCGGCGCAATCATGACCACACGGACTTCTGGGTGTTTGGCCAACTTGGCTGCATAGGTCAGACTTTGTTCACCCAGGGTGAGAGCATCTAAAACCACGACATCACTGATTTGGTGGGCGTTTTGTGCGGCCAAGTCGTCTGCGTCCATGTGGTGATGGCCTTGAATGCCGGCAGTATGCAGGTGCGCAAGGACCTGTTCCGCCAAGTTAGAGTCTTGTTCGACGAAGCTGACGCAGAGTGGTTTCATGGCGGTTTTCCTATTTAAATGTTGACTTAAGAATTTATAATAATTCTTTTCGTATACACTTTTAAATTAATTTTTGACAAATTTATAGTTAAAAGTAATTCATTTAAATAATAAAAGACCGTTCCTCCTCTCAAAACTATCAATAGTTGCTTTGCCTTGCCATGAACTTGCAAAGAAAGGCAGTGTGGCAATTTTGTTGAATTAGATTAATTCTGCGATCAATTCAATCTCTACGCAGGCGCCCATGGGCAATTGGGCCACACCAAAGGCACTTCGAGCATGCACGCCCGCATCGCCAAAGACCTGGCCCAGCAACTCGCTGCAACCATTGGTGACCAAATGTTGCTCTGTGAAGTCAGAGCTTGAATTGACCAGGCTCATCACCTTCACGATGCGCTTGACCTTGTTCAGATCGCCAACTGCTGCGTGAAGGGTTCCCAGCAAGTCAATGGCAACCGCGCGGGCCGCTGCTTTGCCTTCTTCGGTTTGCATGTTTTTACCAAATTGACCCGTCCAGGCTTGGCCGTTCTTTTTGGAAATATGGCCACTCAAAAAAACCAAATTGCCAGTTTGTGCAAAGGGGACGTAGGCTGCAGCAGGTTGAGCGAGAGGGGGCAAAGTGATTTGCAATTCTTCTAGGCGTTTGTAGATGGACATGGTGTGAAGATGGGTGAATGGTTAAAGCTTAAAGAGCTTGCACTGTGACACTGATTCAATTGAACTGCAAGTAAGCGTAACAGTGGCTGCATCGAAATGGCAGCTGAGCCTCCTAAACTGGAAAAAGCCGAGCCATGGTGGGCGCAAAGAAAGGCGCTACATGATGAGGACATTGCCTTGTTGCTTGACTGGATGGCTATTGGGTACGGTGCTTCAGTTGCAACAAGCCAGCCTGTGGTCGCTTTCTCTCACGCTGACGATTGGCTGCTTGGCAATCTCAGTTGGCGTACTCGCATGCTTTTTGAGCGCTCAAAATTCGCATTTCACACAATGTTTTCTAAGTACTTTGATTGCGCTTGGGTTGGCTTTGTCGCTTGTCAATGCGCGTTGTCTTTGGCAGGCTCAACAAAGACTGAATCCGCTGATCGAGGGAAAAGAACTTTTGCTTTTGGGGGTCATTGCGTCATTGCCTCAGCAGAGCGCAAACAGTCTGAGATTCAGGTTTCAAGTTCAATCCGCGTTGGAGGTCAACCCATCCCAAAATGCCGTAGTGCCAGAGTGGATTGATCTTGCTTGGTTCGACAGACTGCCAGCCGATTGGATGACAGGCAGTCAATGGGCTGATCTCAAAGCAGGCGATACATGGCAGTTCAATGCGCGCCTCAAAGCGCCGCATGGCACGCTCAATCCGGGTGGCTTTGATGAGGCTTTGTGGCGTTGGGAACAAGGCGTTATGGCGACTGGCTCTGTGCTGACAGGCAAACGCGCTCAAGTGCCTCAAAAAATCAAGTCTTCGTGGCGTTATCCGATCGCACAGGCTAGGCAATACGTGAGATCTGAAATTGAACGCAAATTGTTGTCTGGCGATGCGCAAGCTCATTCCATGGCCGGTGTGATTGCAGCCTTGGTGATGGGTGATCAGGCGGCCATTCAAACCTCGGATTGGGATCTTTTCAGGGCCACAGGTGTCGCGCACTTAATGAGTATTTCTGGTTTGCACATCACCTTGTTTGCATGGGTGATGGCAGGTGCAGTCCGCACACTTTGGCGTTTGTCTGCTGCGCGTGGAAGCCGCCTATGTTTGCGATGCCCTGCCCCCCACGCCGCTGTCTTGGCAGGTGCCCTGCTGGCCACACTGTATGCCCTGTTCAGTGGCTGGGGCTTGCCCTCCCAAAGGACAGTCATCATGCTGTGGGTGCTGAGTTTGCTTCGACTCATGGGTGCGCGCTGGCCACCTTTTTGGAGCCTTGGCTTGGCTTTGTGGGTGGTTGTGGTTTTTGATCCTTGGGCCTTGCTTCAAGCAGGCTTTTGGTTGAGCTTTGTCGCGGTGGGTGTCTTGATGGTCAGCGATCCCTCGAAACATGCCGAACTCAGCATGCTGGAGGCAGAAGGCTCTGAAATGGCGGAGAAAAAAACCTTTGATTCAATCTGGCTTCATGTCATGACCAAAGCATTTCAGTCATTCAAGGGCTTGTTGCGAGAGCAATGGGTGGTCACTTTGGCATTGACACCGCTTGCTGTTTTGTTTTTTGGGCAAGTCTCGGGGGTGGGTCTGTTGGCCAATTTGGTGGCCATTCCTTGGGTGACTTGGGTGGTCACACCCCTTGCTATTTTGGGTGTTTTGGCTCCTCCACTTTGGGTTGTGGCTTCTTGGGCTCTGCAACCCCTGATGGCCTTATTGTCTCTCTTGGCCAGTTTGCCTGGCAGTGTTTGGCTCTTGCCTACGCCACCACTTGTGCTGGCTGTCTTGGCCATTTTGGGTGGCCTGTTGCTTTTACAAGCCTGGCCTTGGAAACTACGCGCTTGGGGGGTATTGTTCATCTTGCCAATCTTCCTCTGGCAAGTTCCTAGACCAGAGGCTGGACATTTTGATTTATGGTTTGCCGATGTGGGACAAGGCAATGCGGTCTTGCTCAGAACGGCCCACCATGCCTTGCTTTATGACGCGGGGCCCGTGTACTCAGAAACTTCAGATGCTGGGCAAAGGGTGTTGCTGCCACTGCTTAATCGATTGGGCATCAAGTTGGACAGGCTCATCCTCAGTCACCGCGATGCAGATCACACGGGCGGTGCGCCCGCAGTGCTGCGTGCACATCCGAATGCTGATCTGTGGAGTTCGCTTGAAGAGGGCCACCCATTGTCAACCATTCGCCCTGTGCATGCATGTATGGCAGGTGAGAAATGGGAGTGGGATGGTGTTCAATTTGAAATCCTTCACCCACTTCTTTCTGATTACAGCAACTCGCCTGGTGCCAACGGATTGAGCTGTGTTTTGAGAGTGGATGCAAGTCAAATGGACGGCTCAAAAGAAGTGCGCTATCGAAGCTTAGGCAGTGCTTTGTTGGTCGGCGACATCGAGGCCCCGCAAGAGTTGGCTTTGCTTCAACGTTTGGCTTTACAACCCGTTGGCGTTTTGTTGGTGCCCCACCATGGCAGTCAAACCTCTTCAACGATGGGCTTCATTGAAGCCCTCAGACCGCATTGGGCGGTGGTTCAAGCAGGTTATCGCAATCGTTATGGCCACCCGGCGCCTCTTGTGGTTCAACGCTATGAATCTAAAGCAGTGCCCTTGTCGATATCCGCAGAGTGTGGTGCTGCCCATTGGCAAAGTAACATGCCTCAGCAATTACATTGCGAACGAGAAGTTCGTCGGCGCTATTGGCACACACCTAGGAGGGTAGAAACCAGGGGTGCCGATTAGCCGATTGCAAAGGTGCAAGCATGCAATGATTTAGAATCATTTGATCATTTCGGGTGAGAAAAATCGCGGCAAAAACAGCACGATGTCTGGAAACACAATGATGGCAAGCAGTACCACCAGCATCGGAATGAGCATGATCATGGTGTCTTTGATGGCAAAGCTGAGAGGTACTTTGGCGACGGCGCACGATATCATCAGGCACATGCCATAGGGCGGTGTGATGAGGCCAAATGCCAAGGAGACGATGCCCACAATGGCAAAATGCACAGGGTGCATGCCCACTGATTCAGCCAAAGGCTGCAAGGTGGTTCCTACAATGATGATGGCCGGAATGGCATCAAGGAAACAGCCCACAACCAAAAAAGCGCCAGCGATCAAAAGACCAACGCCAATGACGCCAAGCCCCCAGTCTGTCACATTGGCCAGCAGTGCTTTAGGGATCTGGTAGTAGGCCAGTAACCAGCCGAAAACCGATGCAGTACCGACGCAAAATAATGCGACTGAGCTGAGTTTGCCAGTGTCCACAATGGCTGCAATGAAACTTTTCCAGTTCATTTCACGGTAAAAGAGCATGGACAAAACGGCCGCATACAACACCGCGACAGCTGCAGATTCGGTCGCTGTGAAAAGCCCGACCAAGATACCGCCCACAATGATCACGGGTGTCAGCATGGCGGGGATGGACACGATGGCAGCTTTGTATATTTCGCTTAAATTTGCGCGAGGATAGACAGGGTAGTTGCGTTTTTTGGCATAGGCATGGACCGTGGCCATTTGGGCCAGTCCAATCAACAAACCAGGCACAATGCCAGCCAAGTACATTGCGCCGATCGATGTCGAAATAACCCCGCCCCAGACCACCATCAAGATCGATGGCGGAATGATGACGGCAAGCACGGCAGAAACTGCGGTGATGGCAATCGAGAAAGACAAGTCGTAGCCTTCCTTCACCTGTGCCTCAATGAAAAGCTTGCCCTGGCTGGCCGCATCTGCCGTGGATGAGCCAGAGATGCCTGCAAAGAAAACCGACAAGATCACATTGATCTGCGCAAGCCCACCAGGAAAGTGGCCCACCAAAGCGCGCGACAAGCGCATTAACCGTTCGGTAATTCCGCCGCTGTTCATCAAATTGGCAGTCAGCAGAAAGAAGGGCACCGCCAACAAAATGAAAGAGTTATAGGATTTGAACATTTCATTGAACAAGACCATAGGCGACAAGCGGGGTTCGAAAATGAGGACTGGCAAAGCAGCGAGTCCGAGCGCAAAGGCAACGGGGACACGAATTGCCAACAGCAAAAAGAAACCACCAAAAAGAACAAGTGCCGCCATTGAAGGCGAAAGAAGTGAAGCGCTCAAATGACAGACCCCTGGTTAGAACTTTCGCTGATGTCACTCGCATTGAAGATGTGATCCAGCATAAAAACAATCCACAAAAAACCGGCAATGGGCCATGCAATGAAGATCCACCACATGGGCATTTCAGCCAACTCAGAGGTCTGGTTCCAGCCAAACTTTGTGAACTCAATACCCCAGTAGAGAATGACGGCAGAAAAAATCAACATGGCCGTTTGGCTGAGACGCAGCAACACATGGGTTGCGCGGGGTGAAAGTTCTGGCAAGAAATCGACATCAAAGTGAAGACGCTCGCGAACCCCCAGCGTAGCGCCAAGCATGATGAGCCAAACAAAAAAGAATCGACTCATCTCCTCAGTCCACATGTACCGTGGAATCAATTCGGTAAAACGAGAAAAAATTTGGAGACTGACTGGAATGATCAAAAGTAATACTGTGGTGATCAGCAAAAAATGAAGCAATCGATCTATCAATGAAAGAATTTTTTGCATTGGCTTTCCAGAAATTAAAAACAACGGGCAAGCTGAGCTTGCCCGTTCTAGCGCATTCAGTTTTATTTCAGACTGTTGATTTTGGCAAAAATGGCTTCGGCGCCCACTTCTTTCGCATAGGCCGCCATGACGGGGTCAACCAGCTTTTGCATTTCAGCACGTTGTGCAAAAGGCACTTGCTTTAATTTACCTTCTTTGGCGTATTTGTCGAGCTTGGCCTGATCTTCAGAGGACTCAACTTGTCGGCCATAGGTGCCAGCCTCTTTGCCAGCCTTGTTGATGGCTTCTTGTAAATCTGCAGGTAATTTCTTCAAAGTTTTAACTGAGAAGCAAAGGGGGCGAATGGTGATGGCGTGGCGTGTCATCAAAATGCTAGGGGCCACTTCGTAAAACTTCATGTCTTCAACACCTGCTGCCTCATTTTCACCTGCATTGATCACACCGTTTTGAATGGCGTTATAGACCTCGTTGTAAGCAATGACGGTAGGCGCCATACCCACAGCGGCGAAGGTGCGACTCCAGATGGGCGCGCCTTGAACGCGTACTTTCAGATTTTTCATCTCAGCCAAATTGGTCGCAGGCTTGTTGGAGAAAATATTGCGAACACCGCCGCCAGCATAACCAATCAAACGGACTTCGGCTTTTTGCTCGACCTCATCGGCAATCGGCTTGAGCAAGTCTTGGTCAAGCACTTTGTTCCAGTGGTTCAGGTCACTGAACAAAAACGGTGCATCGATGAAGGGCGCTGCCTTCGAAAATGTGGACATGTGTGCAGGCGAGACAATGGCGTAATCAACGGCTTTACCTTGGTTCATGTAGGCGAAGTAATCCTTCTCAAGACCCAGTTCGCTGTTTTTGTGCAAGACAAAATTGATGGGCTTGCCGTAATATTTTTTGACCAATTCCTCAAATCGCACCAAGGCTTTGGTGAATGCATGGTCGTCACCGAATTGGGAAGCGCCGTGTAAAGTAATAGGGGCTTGCTGCGAGTGCGCGCTTAAAGCCATGACCGAAGAAAAAACAATGCCAAGCAGGGGCTTCAAAAATTTCATGTCCATGTCTCCTGATAAGTTTAATCATAACAACGAGTGGTTGTCTGTAAACTTTAGGTTAAAGTCTTTCAAATGCTCTTGGGGTAAACCATGGTTTCCAATAGAAGGTGTCGCCAAAGTTAATTGCACCAAGGCTAGCAGTACCTCGAAGGTGATATCTTGCAAGATGGCTCTAATCAAATTATTTAGAGTTTTCAGTCCAGCTTTGGCAGCTTTGACAGGTGACAAAAATTTCATTCATTCGAAGAAAGCAAATCATGAAGCACATCGGTTTTATTGGCGCATCAGGTTTGATGGGTCACGGCATTGCCAAAAATTTACTGGCAAAAGGTTTTCAAGTCTCTTTGACTGCGCACTCTAAAAAAGAACCATTGAAGGATTTAGTGGCGGCAGGTGCAAAGCTTGTGGGCTGTCATGCCGATTTATCAGCTTGTGATGCTGTCATTATTTGTGTCACTGGTTCGCCTCAGGTCGAAGCCGCGCTTGAAGGGCCGCAAGGCATACTGAGCAAAGCCCGCGCTGGCCTGTTGGTTGTAGACGCTTCAACCAGCGAACCTGATTCAACGCGCCGATTGGCGGCGCGCTGCAAAGATGCCGGTATGACGTTTGTTGACGCACCATTGGCTCGGACCCCTGTAGAAGCTGAGGCGGGTCGATTGAACACCATGGTGGGCGCATCTGCTTCAGTGTTTTCTCAACTCGAGCCAGTCTTTCAAGCATATTGTGAAAACATTTTCCACGTCGGTGAAACAGGCGCAGCCCATGTCATCAAGCTTTTGAATAATTTTCTTGGGCAAGCGATTACCACTGCTGCTGCGGAAGCCTTTGCAGTGGGTGCCAAAGCTGGCATCGATGTGAGTCAATTGGTTCGCGTGGTGTCAGCTGGTGCTGTCAATTCTGGCTTGTTTCAAGCAATGGCCAAAACGCTTGAGGGCGATTACACCGGCTTGAAGTTTGAGCTGAACAACGCCTCAAAAGACTTGCGCTATTACGTTCATTTGACTGAAAGTGTCAAGGCGCCTTCCTTGGTTGGTACCAGCGTTCATCAAAGTTTGGTGACAGCTTGTGCGTTGGGTTATGGACAAGAATTGGTGCCTTCGCTTGTCAAGGCGCAAGCGCAAATTAACCAAGTCAAAATAGGCGCCAAAAGCTGACATGGCATCGCGCATGGTCATCGCGCTGGTGGGTTTAGGGCCTGCAGCGCTGCCACATCTGCGAAGTTTGCAAGACCTGAGTGATCGCATTGAATTGCGTTACGCGTTTGCCCGTGATCCACGTGTTGACCGAATTCAGCCTTACACCGGGCCTGTCCATTTAACGGATTCTCTTGACCTTATTCTGCAAGATCATGAGGTTCAGGCTGTTATCGTCGCTACGCCACCGTCTACGCATCTTGAGATATGTGAGCGTTGCTTTGCTGCTGGAAAACATGTGTTGCTAGAAAAGCCACTGGAGCTTAACTTAGAGCGAGCGACGCGTTTGCTTGATTTGGCCACACTGGCGGGTCTTCAATTGGGGGTGGTTTTTCAGCACCTATTTCGCGAAGCCTTTCAGGTTCTACAAAAGTTGTTGATGGAGGGCCGATTGGGTGAGATCCAGGCCGCATCTATTCGAGTGCCTTGGTGGCGCTCGCAAGCGTATTACAACGAACCTGGAAGAGGTACTCTTGCGCGCGATGGCGGTGGCGTTTTGTTAACCCAAGCCATTCACACATTGGATTTGTTTCGCGCACTGGTCGGGGTTCAGTCAGTCAAGTCGGCGGTTGTTCGCCAAACACAATTGCACCAAATGGAGACTGAGGATCATGTCAGTGCGCTGTTGGTTTTGGGCAATGGCGCGCCAGGCGACTTGATGGCCACCACCGCCATGTATCCAGGTTTTCCAGAAACGATCGACATCATCGGCACGCTGGGCAGTGCCCGCTTGACTGGGGACAACCTGCAAGTTCACTTCTTGGAGGGCGCGCCTGTGACCATTAACAACGTGGGTGGCACTGGAAGTGGCGCCAATCCTATGGACTTTTCTCATGAGCCACACCGTGAA
>Ga0114978_10005398_pt1 | contig 10207 bp, 12 predicted proteins | sample S_140212_EF_Meta_FD_87027 | JGI IMG/M metagenome (GOLD analysis project Ga0114978, IMG submission 87027) | Freshwater microbial communities from Lake Simoncouche, Canada to study carbon cycling - S_140212_EF_MetaG | ecosystem: Environmental > Aquatic > Freshwater > Lake | place: Lake...
CCCCTACACCAACACCATCAGAAACAGAAACTCCTACACCAACACCATCAGAAACAGAAACTCCTACACCAACACCATCAGAAACAGAAACCCCCACACCAACACCATCAGAAACAGAAACCCCCACACCAACACCATCAGAAACAGAAACCCCTACACCAACACCATCAGAAACAGAAACACCAACTCCTACAGAAACTCCTACAGAGACACCAACAGAAACTCCTACAGAGACACCAACAGAAACTCCTACAGAAACTCCTACAGAAACTCCTACAGAGACACCAACAGAAACTCCAACAGAAACTCCTACAGAAACTCCTACAGAGACACCAACAGAAACTCCTACAGAAACTCCTACAGAAACGGGAGAGCCTGAAGATCCTGATCTTCCAGACGATGCTATTGAAGACTTAGGTTCAATGTTATCAGATGTATCTCCTGATGCAAATTTTGATGATCCGGCTGTTCTAACTAAAGTTAATGCCTATTTTAGTGCGGTTACAACTACACTACAAGGTAAAAAATCAGAAGTATTTCCTATAACAAATCCAGTTGTAAATGCTTACTATAATTTTATTAATGGTGGTACTTTCTTTGATAGTAACAGCAAAATCAATTTCATTAGTGCATCTAAAGTTAAAACAAAGCCTGTACCTAGACAAGCTGGTAGAGTTAATGCAGTGTCTAAACCTCTCGGATATAATACAAGTATTATTCCAAAAAAAGCTGGTAGTTTTATACTATTACCACTTGATTCTAATAAAAATTTAGCAATGCTTGATGCAACAGGTAATGTTACTGGAAATATATTTAGAGATACTACAAATAGAATTAGTATAGATGGTGGAAATACTTTTATAGAATTTGGAGAAACATTTAAATATTCATCCGGACGTACAGCAACATTAGCAGGTATTGGAAGTCCTATAGTTTTAAAATTTGGCATACCTTGCTTATTAAAGGGTACATTTGTGTTAACACCTTATGGTTTTATTAAAATAGAAGATTTAAAAGAAGGTCAAGAAGTTACAACACATAAAGGTACAAATGAGAAGATTATAAATATTAGACATACACTTGTAGATTGGTCACCAGAACCATTTATAGATGAAAAAATGTATAAAGTTGATGGTCATTATCCATTATATATCTCACACTGGCATAAAATATTAAGAGTAAATGGTTTAGAGTATGCAGGATATGGAAAACTACCTTTAGCAACTAAGGAAGAATTATGTGGTTCTGAAGATACATTTGAATTATATCATATTCAATTAAACGATTCTCCAAATAATCATCTTGTTGTTAATAATGGAATTATTGTAGAGTCTTGGTCCGGAATATAAAAATAATAATTTAGTAAAAAAATATATATTAATAATATATATGTCAACTACACTAAGACTAATTGAAATTAAACCAGTATCTTATAAAATTGGAGGTGAAACTCCAGAGTATGCTGGAATAGCTACACCTGTTACTACTAAAGGATTAATGAAATGGGCACATAAAATGCATTCAAAATTAGCTTATATGTCTTTAGCTAAATCTCAAGGTAAATTACACAAAGTTGAGAGCTATAAAAAGTCTTTATTAGATTGGATGGCATCAGCTGTTAAAAAATTAGATGATTTAAAATCTGAAGATCATAAGACAGATCTTCAAATTACAATAGATAATGTGAAACTTTTAATAAATAATTCAAAGATTCTATTAAATTAATACGATTGATATTATTTTAAATTATAAATTATAAATTTATAATTTAGTAATGAATAAATATAATGTTATGATATTTAGTTTATCGGATATTGATTCATCTGATTTAGATCATGTAATAGATTCATACGATGTACGAATTTTAGGTATTAAAAACATTGGAAAATATGATTATTATAATTATATCATATCTGAAGATAATATAATTGGATTTCTAGCTGAGTTACCATATGATTACATTGTTAAGTATGTATTTGATGATATATTAGATCAACCGAGTGTAAATCTAAGTATGAATAAGAAAATAGATATATATCGAAATTTACATTATGATAAAAGACCAAAATATAAGATTCTACTTACTAAAACTGAACATGATATATATAGCATGTGTAAATATATTGAGAAAAATAATAAAATTTAAAAATTGATAATTTCATATGATTGACATATAATTATATAAATATATAATTATATAAATGGGTGGACATGCATTAAAGCATGTTAATTGTGTTAGAATAAATAAAGTAGAATATCAAAAAATTAAAAATTATATGTTATCTACTATTGAATCAGTCAAATTAATCAAATTAAGTGTACTAATTGAAGCTCCTGAAAAAGAAGATTTTGGAGATTTAGATATATTATATCAATCCAATCAAGATATAAATTTGTGTGATATAATTAGATCGTTATTTAATCCAAAAGAAGTTGTAACTAATGGTGACGTCACATCATTCTCATATCAAATATCAAAATTAGACTATTTTCAAATTGATATGATTAAGACATCAAATATAGAGATGAGTCAATTTTATGGAGGATATGGCGACTGTGGAAATATTATTGGTAGATTTACAAAAAGAGCAGATTTAACTTTTGGCAATGAAGGATTATGGACTACTTATGAAAGTAAAAAAATTATACTTTCAGATATTCCGCAGGAAATTTGTGAATATCTTGGTTTAAATTATAATCTATGGTCTACAGGATTTAAAACTAAGATTGAATTATTTAACTGGATTATTGAATCAAGATATTTTAATTTAAATCTATTTAGATTAGATACATTAAATACAGTATATCGTCATCGATATGATACACGACCAATGTTTAAAGAATTTATTGATTATTTAACAACAATTAGTTTACAAACACATGAAACACATGAAATAATTGATTCTAAATTAGAACATATTAATCATTTTAATAAAAAGGAGGAAAAAGATAAGATAGATGAAGAGATAAGAATTATTAAATTACATCAAGAAAAATTTTCTGGTAGAATATTTCTAAAGTATGTATCTTGTAAAGAAATAAATAATTATAAAAGAAATTTTCAATATCATATTGAAAATGAATTAAAAGAAGATTTTAATGTTTGGTTATTAAATAATAGTACAAAATTTATTGAAGATTCTATTATAGAATTTATTAAACATGAGATTGATTAATCTAGAACCCAACCATTAATTAGTCCTGTATGTATGTCATTTGTAAAATGATATTTTTCCATATAAATATATCCATGTTTCCATCCTGGCATCTTTATTAAATCATCAATTACTTTATACGTTCCAAAGAAATCATGTTCAATTATATCTCCTTTAAAGTTATGTGCAAGAGTACAACATTGAATATTATTAATAATTACAATATGATTCGAATCTAACACAAAATTATAAACGTAATCACACTCATATGAATCTCGATTACCATCAGGATGATCAGTTGGAAATATCCAATTATTATCTGGTCCAATAACTGGATGCCACGGTGTAATATACATATCATTTATTTTAACAAGATCTGCAATTGAATCTGGTACCTTCATTTTAAGTACACATATTACTTTTGCAATACCATTAGGTGTCTTTAAACTAGTACCAATTTGAACATCTTTTACATATGTTTCAGAACCATTACCTAATCGAATAAATCCATCGCCGTGAAAACAACCAATTCTTGGATTATTAATTCCAGCATAATTATTATTTTGTTGTGCCTGTTGTTGCGATTGTTGTTGTTGTGTTTGTTGTTGTTGTACAACTGGTTTTTTCAATGAAGGTGCAGGTGGCTCTAACTTATTAAAGATGTCATCAATTGAATCTTGTAATTCCGTAAATAGTTTACCACCATATTGTTGAACACTTAGATCTTTAAAATTATTACAAAACTGGATCAAGTTTGCATTTGTAATAGATGGTATATAGAGTTTACCCCATTTTTCATACCATTCTTGATTTAAAAATGCTTTTTCAATTTGACCTTGATCTTTTGAAGAACTAATTAGATCAGTTAAAAATGGTTTTAATTTTTCTGCAACTGGAAGTTGAGATAGATTTGTATGTAATTGCCTAATATTTTTTAAGGCTTCGTATAAGTTTTGAGTCATACATGTAGATAAGGTTTCAACAAATGTTAGTCTTCCATAATTTAGAAGAATGTTTTCTAGATCTTCATCAGTTTCATTAAATATTTCAAACAGTTGTTGAACATTTTGAGAAGATGATTTAAAATTTACTGTTAATTTATTCGATTCACCTTGAATCCTTAGAAGAATATTCTTAGATTGACCAAATTGAATATTACCTAGATTAATATTAGTTGAATTGTATCCATATACTTTTTCAATAATAGTTCCATTTGATGGAATTATTTCTAATTGATTATTATATGATGATGTTGCTAGAATATAACTTAAGAAATTTATAAATACAGTTCCAACCATTGTACAATCTGGAATATAACTATAAATGCTGTTTGTTATAGATGCGATTGTACTTAAAAGTTCTACATCTAGATCATATCCATATCCAAAAACATGAATTTTTATATTTGCACTTTTATTTGCAGATATATATCCCTTAAGTGTACTTAGTACACCTCTAGGTGGATTTGAATTTGAAATTCCATCTGTAAATACACAAATATTCGTTTGAATATTTCTAAACAATGGATCTTTTGTTAGTTCTAAACCATATGAGATTCCTTCCCATAGATTAGTTGAGCATAGCGTATGCATATCCCTAATCTTTTCATATGCGAGCTTTCTTCCAAAATTATTCATTTTGATTGGTTTTAGTAGTACGTGTGCATTATCACTGAATATTACTATTCCAAATATGTCATTATCTTTTAGTGATTTTACAATTGTATTTAGTGAATGTTTAGTTAGATCAAGACGTGAGTTACCATTAAATTCAATATTTCCATTACTTACTGAAGCTTCCTCTGACATAGATCCAGATACATCTACAACTGCAACTAAACCAATAGGCATTCTCTTACCATATATAGGAGGATTTACATTAATTAATACGTATTTTTCGTCTTTAAATTTAGCTGATTCAAATGTAAAACTACATTCAGTATTTTGATGTTCCACTGTCGTTTCTTCAATAATTGGTTCAATTATTTGTCCCCGAGTCATTTCCTCAATTGTATCTCTTAAAGCATAATTTTGTACAAGATTTTGAGATGACATAATTTGTCGTGTAATTGGAGATGTATTTGAATATTTAAACCATTCTAAGATTGCACTTCTTTGATATGTTTGGCCATCTGATCCAATTACTGGGTCATTCATTAATTCCTTTGTGATTGGATCTTTCCAAGCATCCAATATTTGGAATGTTTGTGACATTATATTAATTATAAATTTATATTAGGTCACTTAAAGTTATTATAATATCAATTTTTTATAAACTAAATATATATATACCTGCTACCATTAATAATCCTCCCATAATTTTATAAGGTGTTGGTTTATTATTAAAGATTAAGAATCCAATTATAAATTGTAATAAAGGAGCTAATGAATTTTTATATGGTGCAATTTCCATAACAGAATATTCTTTATATAAATAAGCAGTTAATAATGCAGTAATTATATATATTACTGCACATGTAGTGTAACTTATAATTTGTTCAGTTTCTAAATTAAATATTGTATCATAATTAATATCTCCTTTAAATGTAAATATTACACACAATATCATTGCAATAACAAAATAAAATAGACTATTAAAAAAGAATGATTCATGTATAGATTTATCTTTTAATGTATTAGATAATACAAATGCACTTATACCTGATAGAAATATAAGAATAGATAATAATATTATTTTTAACATATCTATATATATAATTATATAATTAATTTTTTAATAAAATAATTAGATAATTTGATAGTAACTTGAAATATAATCATTATTATTAAACTTATAAATATAATCATACTTTTTATTTTGTTCTTCGGTAAATTCAACACAATAAGTATTATTTTTTAGATGACTAAATTTATATAATGATTCATCTAGTTTATCTTCTACTACCTTACGACTACTTGAACTAAAACTATTTGCATAATATGTGTATTTAATTTCATATATACCAACTAATTCAATATCATCAATTATATTATTAAATTTAAAATATTTCTTTTGAAAACTATACGCATCATAGTACATATCTATTTTATCAGTATCGTTAATTAATTCTAAATGATCTTCATCATATTCTAGATAAACATCATATTCGTCAAATTTATGATATTTATCATACACATTTAATTCAATTGATCGAATATAGATATCTTTAAAAAAATTAAAATTATAATAATGACCATCTACACCATCATATAATGTTGTTAAATATTTTTTAGAATCATCAGTTTCGTCATAATAAAATATATGACTTTGATTAATATATAAGTTAAAAAATAATTTTTTATTAGATTTAATTGTAAAGTTCTTTAAAAATACTGGTGGATCAAATGTAATCTTTGGATGTCTCAACTTATTATGATGTTTCATATTAAATTTTATAATTTTATCAAGTGACATTATAATATATTGGTACTATTGATAAGTATTAATAATATAAATTATCAATTTTCTTTATACGAATTACTTTCTTCTTTCGTCGCCGAATTTTATTCTTTCGTCGTTCTAATTTTATTTAATAGATTGATATATCAATCTATTAAATAAAATTGAAAATTTAACCTATATATGATCTATATTTAGAATTTATATAAGATGTCTACATTTACTAAAAATATGGATGATGTGCCACGTGGTGGTATTATTTTGTTTGACAAGTCAACCAGAAAGTATCTTGTTGTTCAAGGTATGCACAAAGGAAAAATTGGAAAGTTTGGATTTCCAAAGGGTCAAAAGGATCCAACAGACTATGATACAATTGCAACTGCAATTCGGGAAACAAGCGAGGAGACCGGAGTTTTAGTAAGTCGTGATCTTCTAAGTGAATCACGTACATTCAGAAGCCGTAACCATGTTTATTATTATGTTAATGCAGATCAAATTACAATTCCAGCAACATTTAATCCAACAACTCCAGATGAGATTGCAAGCATTTCTTGGATGACAGTTTCAGAAATGCGTATGCTTCCAGAGTCTGAAGTAAATTCTGCGATGCGAAAGTGGTTGTACAGACAGCCTCATTTCTAAAAGCAAACTTATTTAGAAAAATTGATTTATTAATTATTTTATAATTATTTAATTATAAAATATACTATTTTTATGACCACTAAAAAAATACTAACCGATGATGATTTTAATATCTATACTCAAAATGTATTTGATGTTCTTACTAAAGTTGCAGATGCAATAAATACATTAACAAATAAAATAATTAATCTTGAAGATAAAGTGCAAACTTTATCACACAATGGTACTCGAAATCGAGCAAATTCAGATTTAGATGAATGTCTATTGATTGCAAAATCAAGAAGAAATTTACCAAAAGATACATTACTGCCAGTAACAAAACAAGTTATTGATGTTTTAGTAGAATATAATGAACATATTGCGTGTCTTGAAATGGAGTGTAAAGTTAAGGATGAAATGATACGTAATCTACTTATGAAGATCATAAAAAAATAGAGAAATAAATTCTACGAACGAGAATCAATATATTCTTTCATTGTTTTATTCTTATCATTATATATACTATAATATACATCTAGAATACTTTTATTTTTGATGTACATATGTATTATATATATCATTAAAAATAAAAAATTTAAGAGTAAAGTATTCATTGAACAATCTACTGGTACTATTAAAAATGGAATACAATGAACAATAAAAGATAATAGCCCTTTTAGTATAATATTATTCTCCCAATAATTCATTCGAATAAATACTCCTATTGCAAAAGGAATTGCCAATATATTTAATGGATAAGTTGATATTCCATGAATTGGATATGTAATAGATACCAAAAATATCCAATTTGAGAATACATCCAGCCAATTAATTTTAACATTTTTTAGCTTCATGTATTAACTTATATTATATTTATAATTTATTTATAATATATTTATTTATAAATTAATATATGAGTGTATCAATTTATCAATTATATGAATTATTTTTTAAATCTGATTTGGTAAATATTAATATTGTAAATAATCCAACGAGTAAAAGAGAAGTATATCAATCATCTATAAAAACAAAACAATATACTCCAATTAGTCAAAGATTATTAGATTACGCATCAACTGGTGAAAAAGACAGATTATTAAAAGATTTAGATGAAGATGATAAACAAATTGGATTACTATCAAGAAAAGAATTATTAGATGATTCAGACTTTGTAGAAAAATTAGATGCATCTGCTTTGGGATTTTATATGGAAACATTTTTATGTTTCCATGGAGTATGTCCATTATGTAAGCAAAAGACATTAAAAAAATTTAAAGATTGTAGTATTCCTGCAATTGATTTTATATGTATAAATCCAGAACATTTTAAAAATAATGAATGTTTTCTTTATCAATTAAAAACATCTATAAGTTCAGATTATTTTGATGCATCTCATATTAAAGTTGGTTCAAGAAAATTTGGTAATTTATCAAATAGTTTAACTGGATTATCAAATGAATTTGAAAAAAAATTAGCAATTGGATATATATGTCTAAAGTTGAATGATTTATTAGATAGTAATTTTAGTATTAATAAAAGAAGTTCATATTGTGTTATACCAAATTTAAAATTAACTCTAGGTGAACAATATTATCAATATAAAACTGATAATATAATTGAAATAAATCATAAAATGACTATTAATGTTGCAATAAATGATTTTTTACCAATCGGTAAAGTAGAACAATTATCATTTTTAGAAGATCCTATTACAAATATATATTTTGAATTATATAATCTATTACCAATGAATGATGAAAAAAGAAAATATGATGAATTGAGAATCGGTAAAAATTTATCAAAGACTATGTTAGAAGTTAAAGGTGGGTATTTTGAAAGATATTTATGGTTAAAGAAAAAATATTTAGAAATAAAAAAGAATCGTAATATATAATGAACAAAAAACTATTAATAATATTTTCAATTGTATTTTTAATATTAGATATCTCATGGATTCAAATATTTGCTACAAAATTTGGCCCAATGATTGAGAAGATACAAGGTAGTCCAATGGTTTTAAATGTATCTGGTGCAGTTGGTGCGTATGTTGTAATGTTATTTACCTATTACAATTTAGTATATGACGGTGATGTACCAAATTATAAAAGAGCATTATTATTAGGATTAGCAGTATATGGAACATATGAGTTTACAAATTATGCAACAATAAAAAATTGGGATCTTACAGTATTATTATTGGATATTTGCTGGGGATCTATTATGGGTGCATTAACTTTGTATATAACTGATTTAATTTACAAACGAATCTAATCTAACTTATAGAACTGTCGTTACACTCCCACAAATAAAAATTGAGCTGTCATATCACTCCCACTAATTTTTATTTGTTTAATCTTTGATTAAACAAATAAAAATTGAGCTGTCATATCACTCCCACTAATTTTTATTTGTTTAATCTTTGATTAAACAAATAAAAATTGAAAAAATAAAACCATCAAATTTCTTATATATCTAATTATATACAATGAGTTCCAATACAAATAATGGAACTACTACATCCACTGAGGATGCTTTTGCGTACGACGAGAGCTCGTACGATGATGATTATGATGGGTATGATGAGTACGATGTTTCACCGACGAAGGTACGTGCGGGGGGCGGTGGCAACAACCGTCCTTTTCATACTGCTAAGGGTACACGTGCAAAGGAGGCAGCAGTTGAGCGCGGTGTTTCGCGCGTTCAGAGTGGACAGAGTATGGGATCCAAGAAGGGAGCGAAGAAGGGATCCAAGTGACACGTGGTCACTTTTTATTTATTTAAATTTTTCAAGATAATTAATTATCTTGAAAAAATTGATAATATATTATTATATGAAAATTATAATAATGGTATATTAAATATTATGTATTTTCGTAATTTACAAAGTTCGTTAATTATGACATTAACGGCATCACCTCTGCCATCAATTATTTCAACTTGGAGTCAAACTAGTTATCCAAGTATTAGTCCAAATTTTGGTCCAAGTATATCTGCTTATTCAAGTGAATCAAGTAGTTCAACTGGATCAATCA
>Ga0114978_10005401_pt1 | contig 10202 bp, 3 predicted proteins | sample S_140212_EF_Meta_FD_87027 | JGI IMG/M metagenome (GOLD analysis project Ga0114978, IMG submission 87027) | Freshwater microbial communities from Lake Simoncouche, Canada to study carbon cycling - S_140212_EF_MetaG | ecosystem: Environmental > Aquatic > Freshwater > Lake | place: Lake...
CATCAACACCAATGCACCCACTGCCACATTGAATGTTGTTGGCAATACCGACATAGCTGGCAATATCAGCGTTGGTAATTTAAATTTTGGCAACGGAGTTATCACCGGTACAGGTAATATTACAGGAAATGGCGTAACGTTATCAGCAAATGCTATTTCAGCCTCATCAGGATTATTAACCTTAGGGTCCAATGCCAATATAAAAATCACTGGTGGCGGCACAAACTATTTGTTTACAACTGACGGTACAGGAAATCTTTTCTGGAGTGACCCGGGAAACTTAACAGGTGTGATAGGCAATACCATTGATTTGGGCACACCTAGTCTTGGTAATCTGACCAGTAATGCAGTGACAATGACTACAACCACAACAGTGACCGACGGCATTGCACAACTCAACACAGTACTAGGTAAACTAGTACCAGCATCTCCAAGTAATTTTCCAGGCAGCCAGACACTTTCAATATCAAGTTTGTCCACATATCGCATGGCCAACATCACTCAGGTAGACAACACGCCTGGAGCAAACAAATCTGTAGCCGCTGGAGCAACAGTGACATCAGTGCGTAGAGCCGCTACATATGCTACCAACACTATCAGCACAGTTGGACCAGGCGACACAGGCGTAATCACTGCTGTTCGAAACGGTGCAAATGTGGGCTCAGTGACACTGAATGCAGGAGCCAGCCCAACTGCCAACGGCACCTACGGTGGCAACTTGGTTGTTACCAACAACTTTGATTATAATTCTGCCAATGCCAACATTGCGGCTGGATTTTGGTATGTGTTCTCGTCAGCAATTTCAGGCACAGTTGCTCCAGCAGGCTGGAACGAAATATACATAGCAGACTCTGCTACAGGAAACACAAACACCCCCAGCTGGTACTATGACAACTCAAGTCCTGCAACCCCAAGTTTTAGTGTAGCCACAATGACTCCTCCGGGATCAACTACTTTGTTGTACAGCAGTACTATTCCTCACTATACCAATGCAAATCAATTTGCAATTTCAGCAAATGTGGCCAATGTCAGTGGCAACACTTATCCAACCTCAAATGTGTTGGCCACAGGATCGTCAGGTGGTGCGTTTGCGGCACCCGCATCAGTCAACTACAATGCCAGCAATATTGGTAGCAATGTTCTAAACTCATTTGCATCAGCTTCATTCTCAACCACTGCCACAGTGACCACTAGGTTTGGTGCCAGTTCACCTGGACTAAGTATTGCAGTTAATAACAGCTACAGCTCGGGCACACTGACTTTGACTTCGGCGCTGGGCAATATAGTTCTGTACAAGTCAGGCTCTGCCACTGCCATTGACGAAGGAAATGTCATTGTTACCAGTGTTGGCACCGGATCAGGTAATGCATATAGAATTATCAATCCTGGATCAGTGAATAATCCAACATACACCGGCAGTGAGGCAGCATTTAACAGCCAATTAAGTACTTTACAAACATATGATGCCACGGTAGTTGGATCAGGATCAGCTGGGGTTCTCAAGCACGATCAAACCAATTATTCAACAGGATACCTGCCTGCAGGTCCTAATCTAAGTGCTGGACGGTCAGGCACACAATACTTTACGATTAAATTTGTGCGTACCAACGTATCAAAATTTGATATTACCTATGCTGGTAATGTTGCTGGTATGTGGGTGGCACTACCAGGATCAGTTATTGATTCAAGTTCTAGTGCCAACGGATGGATTAGTATGACCACTGCTTATGCAGGTGCTGGCTACCCTGGTGTTAATAGTCCTGGTAACGGATCCAACGGCTGTGCCCTTGGAGGCGTGGTTGTTCCCAACGTAAACACCGCAAGCACAAACAAGACTTGTACTTTTGGAACAGTATCAAGTTCAAGCACAGCAACAAACGAAATCTATGTGAGAATTGCTCTTACATCTGGCCAGTCAGTAACTGGCCTATCACTTAACGCGGCGAGTAATTAATGGCAGTCTCAATAGCACAATACGTTGATTTACTCTTTAAGAAACTGCAAGGCGTTGCAAAAACTGCCAACTCCGCAACCAAGAGTGCGTCAAACGAAAGTATTGCTAGCCCACCGTTGTTGCGTGGCGATATTGTATGGGTGCAGTCAGATCAAATTGGAAATACTGCCCAGGCCATTGCTGGAATTACTACTGCTTATAGAAATAGTGGAGCAATTGAATGTACACCTGATACCACAGTTCCGCCTATAGGTGCTATCAGGCCCACTTGGTTAACCAACAAAACATACTGGATACCACAAGAATTTGGTTCCACCTGGCTGCCAAAAGTATTTGTTGGACCCAGCGCCGCTGCCAATATTGAATCAACCGGTACACAGATATTTTGTGCTGGTATTGGTGGTGTGGGTGAGTATTACTTTGATACACAAGCTGGGGTGTTAAACTTCATAGGCGAAACTATTCCCACGGTGCTTACAGCAGGAAATGTGGTTTACGTAGCGGGTTATCAGTATTCAGGATTAATTGGAACTACAAATCTACCAGGAAATACCACAATTGGTAATATAGTAATTGCTAATACTACTATAACCACCAATCAAGTAAATGGCAATATTATTCTAGAACCAACAGGAAACGGCCTTGCAATTATTGACACCACAACAGGCCTAGTATTGCCAACTGGAAATACCGCCCAACGACCAACAAGCCCGGATCAAGGTACAATACGATACAATACTGGGTCAACAGATGTAGAAGTTTGGGACGGCGCACAATGGGCTGGAATCGGTGGTTCTGTTTCAGAAATTACCAATCAATACATCACAGGCGATGGTATTACTACAGTTTTTACACTGGACCAGAGCACCACTGCCGCTGCCATTATTGTCAGCACCAACGGTGTGGTGCAGTTTCCAGACGTTGCATACACAGTTGCTGGAAATTTAATTACATTTGCTGAACCCCCTATTGCAACTGATGTAATTGATGTTAGATTTACTGCGATGCTTACAACCATCAATGCTGTTACCAACGCATCTGGACAAGAGCTCACAATAACTGTGCCTGGTGTGGTAAATATAACAAACACACACAGTCTACAGTTGCCTGCATACACAGTTTCACAGGCCAACAGTCTAGGTAATGTTGCTAACGGTCAATTGATTTATGTCAGCAACGGCGACAGCGGCAGTCCTTGTCTAGCTGTTTATGCCAACAGCGCCTGGAAACGTGTGTCTTTTGGCGCAAATATTAGCGTATAATTTAACCACACATAGATAATTTTTTTGGATGTACCATAAATAGGTATAGTAAAACCTATTGGACAAAAATAGGTAGAATAAGACCTATTATTGGAGACATAAAATGGCAGTGACCAGAATTAAGAATAATCAGATTACTGATGCAACCATTGATGCTAACGTTAAGCTAGTTGACTACTCGTTAACATCAACAAAAATTGCTAATAATCTGACATATGGTAGTAGTTTAACAGTATCTGGCAATTTAACAGTCAACGGTACAACCACCACAATTGACACAGTTAATGTCAGTATTCAAGATCCAATATTGCTATTGGCAGACAATCAAACTGGATCTCCTTCATTGGACATTGGTTTCATTGGCAAACGCGGCAATAGTACAAACATTGCATTTGTCTGGAAAGAATCAGCCGGTCAGTTTGAAACTATTTACACCAGCAGTGAAGTAACCAATACCACTGTCACTGTTTCCAGTTTTGCTGATTTAAAAACAAATAACTTTACTGCCAATGGCAATGCCAGCATTGCCTCCAACTTATTTGTAGCACTCACATCGGAATTTCAGGGCAACGTCGTTGGTAATGTAACAAACTTTACAGGTAACATAGTTGCTGGCAACATTTCAACTCCAGGTAATGTAACTGGTGGTAACCTAACCACAGCAGGCATAGCCAACATTGGCACCCTGGCAGTGACAGGAAATGGTACTGTTGCAGGTACCTTGGGCGTAACTGGCAATGCCACTGCGGGCAATGTAACCACAGTGGGTACAGCCAACATTGGCACACTGGCAGTGACAGGAAATGGTACTGTTGCAGGTACATTGGGCGTAACTGGCAATGCCAACGTTGGCAATCTAGGCACAGCAGGACTAATTGTTGCCACTGGCAACATCACAGGTGGAAATGTAACCACAGCAGGTACAGCCAATATTGGCACCCTGGCAGTAACCGGCAACAGTAATGTAGCAGGAACATTGGGTGTAACAGGCAACGCCACCGTGGGCAATTTAACCACAGCAGGCACAGCTAATGTTGGAACATTGATAGTTACTGGTAACAGCAACATTTCAGGAAACTTTAATGCATCCGGCAATATCACTGGTAACAATTTAATTTCAATTAACGGGATCTACGGCAACGGTCTAAATATTACCGGCGATGCAGTAATCACAGGTAACTTGGCAGTTCAGGGTAATTTAAGCTACATTGACATTGAAGATTTACGTGTACAGGATCCAATTATTCAATTGGGCGGCGGCGCAAATGGTAACGCTTTGGTTGCTAACGACGGATATGACCGCGGTACATTATTAACATACTATACAACTGCTCAGGGCAATGCGTTCATGGGTTGGGACAACAGTTCAGGCAATATGATTATTGCCAGCAATGTAGGAATAGCCAACGAAGTTATTTCAATCAATAGCTACGGAACATTACAAGGCGGAACTTTATACTTTAACTCTGCTGAAATCACAGGCAATGCCAATGTAGGTAACTTGGGCACAGCAGGATTGATTGTGGCCACTGGTAACATCACTGGCGGCAATTTAACTACTACTGGTATTGCCAATATTGGCACACTGGCAGTAACCGGCAATGGTACTGTTGTAGGCACACTGGGTGTAACAGGCAATGCCAATGTGGGTAACCTAGGCACAGCTGGTTTGATTGTGGCCACAGGCAACATCACTGGTGGTAACGTAACCACAGCAGGTATTGCCAATATTGCTACACTGGCAGTAACCGGCAACGGTACTGTTGTAGGCACACTGGGTGTAACTGGTAACATCACTGGTGGTAACGTAACCACAGCAGGTATTGCCAACATTGGCACACTGGAAGTAACCGGCAACGGTACTGTTGTAGGTACACTGGGTGTAACTGGTAACATCACTGGCGGTAACATTACCACAGCTGGCCAAGCCAACATAGGCAACATTCGAATCAGTGGTGATAACATTACTGACACAAATGGACGAGTAAACTTTAACTCAGCCCTGGGCGACGTTGACTTTGCAGTGAATGGTGGTGCCGCCAATGTATTTTATGTGGATGCTGGAGCAAACACAGCCAGCTTTGGAAATGCAACTCAAACAGCCAATGCCCTAGTGGCATTTAATTCTGCAACCAGTATTGTTATGCCAGTGGGTAATACACTACAGCGTCCAGGAACTGGTGTAACTGGTATGATGCGTTTTAACACATCATCCAACAGCTTAGAATACTATGATAACGCCAAGTGGACATCAGCAGGTACAACATTTACTGTTATTGTTTCTGACCAATTCTCAGGAAATGGCGTTGCAACAGCGTTTACACTGAGTGAAGATTCTACAACTGCTGGTACTATTGTTGCAATCAACGGTGTTGTACAGATTCCAACCACAGCTTACTCTGTAACAGGCAATGTATTGACATTCACTGAAGCTCCTCTGTCAACAGACTACATTGATGCACGTATTTTAACAACCACAACCACAGTTAAAGCACTTCAGAATGCCACAGGTAGTGCAGTTGTTGAAGCAGTTGACGGACAAAGCACAATTTCAATTACTGGTAACGTATTACCAACAGCTAATTCAACTTATTCACTAGGTAATGCGTCAAGCTGGTGGTCAAGCCTGTATGTGGCCGGTAACACAATTTACCTGGGCAACCTACAGCTCAAAGCAGTGAATGGACAAATGGCATTCTATGCCGCAGATGGTACAACTCCTGCTACTGTTGCCGCATCAAGTGTTGACACAACAACAATTGCCAATGGTACCAGTGCAGTAGCTGTGGTTACTTCAGGTGGTAATATCCGTGCCAATGTCAGTGGAGCCACAGTTCAAACAATCAGCTCAGGTGGTGCCAATGTCACAGGTTATGTAAATGCAACTGGCAACGTCACAGGTGGCAACTTGATCACAGGCGGATTGGCTAGTGTAACTGGCAACGTCACAGGTGGCAACTTGATCACAGGCGGATTGGCTAGTGTAACTGGCAACATTACAGGTGGCAACTTGACCACAACAGGCATTGGCAATATTGGTACGTTAGCAGTAACAGGTAATGCCAATGTTGGTAATTTGGGCACAGGTGGATCAATGGTTGCCACAGGCAACGTAACCGGTGGCAACTTAACAACAGGTGGACTAATTGTGGCCACAGGCAACGTAACCGGTGCTAACTTGACCACAGCCGGTGTACTGTCAGTAACTGGCAATGCCAACGTTGGTAACCTAGGTGCTACAAATGTTGTTGCAACCAACTTGACTGGTACATTGCAGACAGGCTCGCAGACCAACATTACCAGCGTAGGTACACTGGGTTCATTAACAGTTAGTGGTAACATCACACCAGGCGGCATTGCCATGTCAACAGGTAATGCCACAATTGGTAACCTGTATGTGTCAGGTACAACAACAATTGCGGGTAACATTACACAGGTATCAGGTAATTCAGGATCATTCTTTGGTAATGCATCCACAGGTTTCAACGCCTTGTACGCTGGTTTGCCAGCTGGCTTTACCTTGCTACCACAGTCTGTGGTCAACTTTGTATCACAGTTTGACGGCTATAGCCAGATTAACAATCAGAACCAAAGTGCAGGTAACACAGCCACAGCTGACTATGTGTTGACCTCTAACAACGGTAATGACTCAACATACTACCTTGACATAGGTATTGCCAGTAGCACATATAACGGTGTTGTAGCGGTTCTTGACAACGCCATGGGTAACTCAGTCACACCTAACGATGCTTACTTGTACACAACAGGTAATGTGGCCGCAGGCAATCCAAGTGACCTAGTGCTTGGTGCTGTTGACATTGGCGGACAAATTAGATTTGCAGTTGCCGGCAGCATGATGGCCAACGTGGCAATGAAGCTGAATGCACCCAACACAACTTCTAGCAACACCACTACTGGTACTGCTGTGATCACAGGTGGTGTTGGTATTTCAGGTGCGTTAAATGTTGGTGGTGCAATTGGCACAAACAGCATTATCAACACAGGTTCAAATGCCACAGGTAACATTGGATCAAGCACAACATACTTCAATACTGTGTTTGCCAAGGCCACATCAGCTCAATACGCTGACTTGGCAGAGTACTACGAATCAGACGCTACCTATGAACCAGGTACTGTTGTGATGTTTGGCGGATCAAAAGAAGTTACCATAGCTGGCACTGGCGCAAGTAGTGTGGCAGGTGTTATTTCTACTAATCCAAGTTACATCATGAACTCAGGCCTTGAAGCTGAATACACAGCAATTGTTGCGTTGACCGGTCGTGTTCCAACCAAAGTAGTTGGCACAGTACGTAAAGGCGACATGATGATTTCTGCAGGTGACGGGCGTGCTTGTGCTTGCACAAGTCCGCAGATTGGTACAGTTATTGGTAAGGCACTGGCTGACTTTGATGGCGCCGAAGGCGTAATTGAAGTTGTTGTGGGTCGACTATAATCAACTGACAAAGAACAAAATAGGGCCGCAGGTTGGCCCTATTTTTTTGACTAAATATTAGATCAAATGGTGGACACATGGGTTTAACAAGGATATCAGCACAACAAATTTCAAACATTGATTACAAGCAAGCCGTGCGGGTGATCACAGTTTCAAATGTTACATTCAGTGGCAGCGCACCTGCTTCTGTTGACGGTGTTTCTTTGGCAACAAATGATAGAATTCTTGTTGCTGGACAAACAACTGGCAGCCAAAATGGTTTGTATATAGTACAAACTGTGGGCAGTGGATCATCAGGCAATTGGGTCAGAGCCTCAGACAGTAATTCAACTGGGGAATTAGAAGCCGGTACTATTGTAATGGTTACCGAGGGCAATGTTTTTAAAGACACCCAGTGGAAATTAACCACAAACAATCCCATTGTTATTGGAACTACATCACTTACATTTGAACAAAATTCAGCCTTTGCTTTTGGCAACATCTATGCCAACAGTACCGCGGTGCTGGCAAACACAGTCGGTGATACACTGACACTAACAGCTGGCAATAATATTTCTATTACTGGAAATGCGGCAGCCAAGTCAGTGACCATTGGAGTCACTGGCATCAGTTTAAATTCCATCAGCAACGGTACCAGCAACGTTAATGTGGTCAGCTCGAATGGTAACATCACAATCAGTGTTGCTGGCACCAGTAATGTTGCAGAATTTTCTTCAACGGGATTATATGTTCCGGGTCTAATAACAACAGCAGGTAATATGACCATTGGCGCCTCGCTGGCTGTAGGGCGTATAAACTCTAATCTTATTCCGACAACTGACATTACTTACAGTTTAGGAAATGCGACCCATCGTTGGAGTAACTTATATCTAGCAGGTAATACCATTTATCTAGGCAACAGTATTATTACTGAAAATTCAAATGGTGACGTTGTTATTGACAACACAGGTAGTTTTGCGGTACCTGTGGGCACAACCCTACAGCGTAGTGAAGTTACTGGTGCCATACGTTACAATACCACAGCCGGCGTGTTTGAAACCTACGACGGCGTGGGTTGGAACTCTCTAGCATATGGAACAGCAACCGATCTTCCTTTTGGTGACTATGGTAGCGTAGGTGATGTGGCCACAACCGATGCGTTTGGCGTATCTATAACATCCACATTTGATTGTGGTGCAGAAGGACCAATGAGTTACAACGATTTAGCCACAGGCGAAGCCTATGTTGGTGCATAAATATAACAGTAGATAAGGATAATTCATGCCAACCGTAGTTCAATTTAGACGAGGAACAACTGCACAAAACAACAACTTTCTCGGGGCCAACGGAGAAATTTCCGTTGACACAGATCTTCATGTTTTACGCATTGCCGACGGAGCCACTCTTGGCGGATTTGCATTAGTTGGGCAAAATTGTGTTCAAACTATAGCTAACAAAACATATACCGGAGTAAGTTTAAGTGTAACTGGTAATGTATCCGGAAATTACATTTTAGGTAATGGTAGTCAATTAACTGGTATTGACGCCACAAGTATACAGAATGGTACTTCTAACGTCAGAGTTGTAAGTTCAGGCGGCAATGTCACTGTTGGCATTGCCAACACCAGTAACGTAGTTGTTGTGTCAACTACTGGTGCAAATATCACAGGAACACTCAATGCCAGCGGCAATGCCAACGTGGGCAATATTGGTGCTGTCAATGCTGTGTTTTCAGGAGCATTGAATGCAATAGGAAATATCACTGGATCTTATATCTTGGGTAACGGCAGTCAATTAACAGGCATTGATGCAACCAGCATACAAAATGGGACAAGTAATGTCCGAGTGGTCAGTTCAGGCGGCAATGTAACAACCAGTGTGGGCGGCACAGCCAACGTGCTAGTTGTGACTGGCACAGGTGCCAACATTGCAGGCACACTAGGTGTAACAGGTAACATCACTGCTGGTAACTTATCAGGCACCAGCATTGTTGGTACGCTGACCACAGCAAGCCAGACTAATATTACTAGTGTGGGCACTTTAGGTTCATTGGCAGTTGCTGGTAATATTAGCCCAGGTGGCATTGCTATGTCAACTGGCAATGCCACCATTGGTAACCTGTATGTGTCAGGTACCACAACAATTGCAGGTAACATTGTACAGGTATCGGGTAACTCAGGACAGTTCTTTGGTAATGCATCAACTGGTTTCAATGCATTGTATGCTGGTTTGCCAGCCGGATACACTTTACTACCACAATCCGTAGTTAACTTTGTATCACAATACGATGATTACTCTCAAATTAACAATCAAAACCAAAGTGCAGGCAACACAGCCACAAGTGACTGGGTATTGACTTCTAACAACGGCAATGACTCAACATATTATGCTGACTTTGGTATTGCTAGTAGTACCTATAATGGCGCTGTGGCTATTCTTAACAACGCCATGGGCACTTCAGTTACTGCTAATGATGCTTACTTGTATGTAACAGGTAATGTGGCTGCCGGTAATCCAAGCGACCTGGTACTTGGAGCCATTGATGTTGGTGGAC